>Ga0209347_1000095_pt1 | contig 250274 bp, 223 predicted proteins | sample AutmiccommuBRH23_FD_187382 | JGI IMG/M metagenome (GOLD analysis project Ga0209347, IMG submission 187382) | Deep subsurface microbial communities from Mt. Terri, Switzerland - Autotrophic microbial communities BRH/23 (SPAdes) (version 2) | ecosystem: Environmental > Aquatic > Deep subsurface... | reverse complement strand
ACTTTTCTAATATAAGCCATACAAATTATTGTAGTATAAATGAGATGATTTATCTCCACTTAGTGCACTGAAAACAGGAATTTTGAGCGTGAAATTACCCTGTTTTTCGAAAAGTGAGAAACTCAGGAGTGCTTTTGCATTGATTGGGATTATAACATAATCACCCAATGAAAATTTGATTCACTGCCTGCAAATGCCTATTTACGTGAGAATCTTTCTGCTTCTTTCAGATTTGAAGATTTGATGATGTTGTTAAATTTTCGCTATTTGGTTTTTGTTGGAACGAAATAAACAGGATAAAAGGATGTGATTGTCTACTTCACATCCTTTATGGGATTTAATTGCACAATCGATTATTCTTGGTTCTTTACATAAATCTTCACAGCTTCTCGGACAAAACTTGCCAAATAAGGATGAATCTTGTCAAAATTCTTCTTGAAACGTGGTTCATCATTGTAAAGATCAGCCAATCCAGGCAGTTGTGATATGTCGGGTGTCCAGAAGTAGTTCATGTGTTGTCGCCAACGTTCCACACAGGCTTGCGCTTCCACAGAATCCGGCCCTTTACTCATTGCATCTACAAAACCCTGATAGACAGCATTTCCATCGTCACCAATTTTTTGTTTTTCAGCGGCAGAATAATTCTTCCATTTTCGATTGGATTCCTTTACTGTCTCCGGATTATAAAGCTGCATAGCTTCTTTTTCCATCTCCGCCTGTTGTTCGTCACTAAATGCTTCAAACAATACTTTCTTGTTCATTTTTTCTTCTCCTTGTATGTATTTCAATGTCAGATCAACGGTTGCGATCAGCTTTTCCAGGCGTGTGATTCGCTTTCCCAGTTGATTTTTATGCTCCTCCAACGCTTGTGGGAGGTCATAATCATCGTGCCCCATGATCTCTTTAATTTGCTCGAGTGGCATATCCAGCTCACGATAAATCAATATCTGCTGCAGCTTCAACAAAGACGCATCGGAGTAGTAGCGGTATCCATTTTCACCCAGGGCATCCGGAAGGAGTAATCCGATCTGATCGTAATAGCGCAGGGTACGCGGGGTGATATGCGCCAGTTGAGATAATTGTTTTACGGTTAACATGCCAGTAGTATAAACTATGACGTAACGTTAATGTCAAGGGATTAAAAAAATTGATTAAAACCCAATTACACTTCCGTGTAACCCCCAAATCACTCTACGGTATAATTGAGCAAAGCATCCAGGTTAAACAAAAGGAGCAAACCATGCCGCTCAAGATATTGGTTGGGACACAATGGGGAGATGAAGGAAAAGGTCGCATTGTTGATCTCTTATCCTCGACGTCAGACATCGTTGCTCGATTTAACGGCGGCGATAATGCCGGACACACTGTTACTGTGGGAGAACATACATTTAAACTGCATTTGATTCCTTCCGGAATTATTCATTCCCACACACTATGCGTTCTTGGAAATGGCCTCGTGATTAATCCAAAATCCTTGTTGTCGGAGATGGAAATGCTGCGTAGCTCAGGGATCGAAGTTTCACCTGAAAGGTTGCTCATCAGTTTCGCAGCCCACCTGATCCTGCCTGGACATATCACACTTGATCGTGCTAAAGAAGCGAATCTTGGTAAGGGACTGATCGGGACAACCGGTCGTGGTATTGGCCCGTCTTATACCGACAAGGTCAGCCGTAGAGGTTTGCGCATGATTGATATGCTTGATCTTACGCTTTTTGAAGAAAAAATCCGCTTGCATATGCAGGAAGTCAATTATGATCTCTCTTTTAAATATCAAACTGCGCCTTTGAAGATAGATCCAGTGGTCAGTGATTACCTGGAGTATGCCCGTCAACTGCATGACTATATTGTTGATGCCGGCGCTGTGCTGGATATGGCTTTGCATGAAGGCAAGCTTGTGTTGGCAGAGGGAGCGCAGGGAATTCTGCTCGATGTCGATCATGGCAGCTATCCCTTTGTAACCAGTTCGAATGTCACGGCGACTGGCGTTTTCAATGGTTTGGGGATTGGAATTTGTGCAGTCGAGAATGTTATTGGTGCGACCAAAGCGTTCCAATCACGCGTGGGTGCCGGTCCATTCCCAACCGAATTGGATGGTGAAATGGCTACCCGTTTACGCGGTACTGGTGCAAAACCCTGGGATGAATTTGGTACCACAACCGGGCGGCCACGGCGAGTGGGCTGGTTGGATGGTGTCTTATTGCGTTATGCAAGGCGGGTAAATGGCCTCACCGATCTGGTTTTGACCAAGTTGGATGTACTCAGTGGTCTGGAACAAATAAAAGTCTGTACGGCATATGAAGATAACGATGGCGAGCAATACGCGATTCCACCGATGGGCATCACCCAATTGGATCAATACAAACCCGTTTATGATAGCTTGCCTGGTTGGCAGGAGGATCTGACCGCGGTTCGTCAATGGGATGATCTCCCAAAAGCTGCGCAGGACTACATTCGTTATGTAGAAGAGATCAGTGGTGTGCGTGTGATGCTGGCTTCCGTTGGCCCTGAACGCTCGCAGGTGGTGGAAGTTCCGGCGTGAAACATGTGTTTGTCCCAGGATTGATTTTGATCGTGGCGGGGTTTCTTTCTGCCTGCATGGCAACCACACCTGAACCGTCGCCGCTGATACCGACTGAAACTGCAACATTGATCCCCACGCCCACCATTACAATTGATTGGTTCCCTGCTACTGCGACACCTACCCCAAGACCAACCCAAATAATTGAACCAACGCAGGAGATGCGTCCAGGAATTGGATCAATCATTGTTGAGGATCTTTTTACTTCTGATTCAGAATGGCGCACTGGAAGTTTCAGTGCTGGTAATATTACCCAGGTAAACGACACCATTACATTGGCTATCCAGCAATCCAAAGCCAATCTACTCAGCTTCGAAAGTAAAAATACTTTTCGCGATTTTAATCTTGAAACCAGCGTGCAAATCAACCTGTGCCGTGACCAGGATGTGTATGGTCTCACAATTCGTACCGTTTCAGAATGGAACTATTACCGCTTTCTGGTGAACTGCCAGGGTTACGCACGCGCAGAACGAATTCGCGATGGTGCTACAACACTGATGCAGGATTGGACACCGACTGGATTGCCGCCAGGAGCACCACTGGAGGTCAGTCTGGGGATCTGGGCAGTTGGGAGCGAGATGCGTTTCTTTGCGAACAATGCTTTTGTTTTCAGTGTCCGTGATCCTGTTTTTACAGAAGGAACTGTGGGGGTCTTCGCCAGAGCAAATAATGATAGCCCGGTCACCATACGGTTTTCTGAGATGAAAATTCACTCAATAAATGCCAGTGATTAAAATTAGAAATAAAAAAAATTATTCCAGTTTACTAATTCTGTCCACAAATATCAAAGGCAAATGGAGCGGGTAAGTCAACTTTTGTCACTTCAGTTGTCATATCAGTAACAAATTGTTGCGCAAGAACATCAAAGTAGCGAAAATTCCCCGATACACTTTGTAGCTCTAATCGTGATCCTACTGCTGAAATGATTCTTAGTGCACCATCGGGTTGAGGATCAGCGAAGAATCCTCCACTCTCCACATCTTCAATCCACAGCATGACTCCACCTAAGTTATCGTCCAGCCCTGATATTCCTGCATAAACATGCATCCAATAGCCTTCGATCTGTTCTTGCCATTGATTTTCTACTTGCAAAATCTGGCTTGAAAAAGGACCTGGTGCTCCAGGCAGAATTCCAGTTGGACGAACTCCCTCAGGACTGCTACTTTTTGGCATCGCAGCACAAATATTTGTTGGTTTTTGAGGTGGATTTTCCTTTGCTGCAACACGCACTTCTTCCTGGTATTGCAAGATGTTCATTTTTTCTTGAAGACTTTTCTGCTGTTCAAGATCAGAAATACTCTCGAGTTCGATTGACAATGCGTCTAATTGGTTTTTTATCTGTGGGTCAATGACTTCATTTGTAACATTCCTGGCATTTGCAACAAAAACAGTCGACATCAAAACTATGATAATTCCTATTAGAATAATAATGGTTCTATATTTTTTTTGATTTTCCATCATTGCTCCTTCATGGTGACCAACGGATGTCTGTCATCCAACGGATTGTCGATTGAGCTGTAGCTGGCCAACGATTAATTTCGTTTAGCAATTGTTGCCAGCCTTGTTCAGGTGTGTTGTTTGAGCCATAAAGTATGTTTCCATTTGTATCATAAACTACACAGCCTCCACGTTGCAAGCAGGCCTGCCATTGGGTCAGGGTGCCCGGAAATTGGATCTTTGAACGGTTGTTGATTGTTCCCCAATAGCTGAGATATGCCCATTCTTTGGCGTTTTTTCCAGTTGTCAGGTAAATTTCGGGAATTGGCCAAACAGGTGGTGCGCCCCAGGCAACATAATAAGCATCACTCATTGTCCAATTATTTGCTGGAGGGTGCCAAGTTGATCCAACATAAGGACAGGCGTCGCAACTACCGAAATTGTAAAGTTTATATTTGTTCTCATCAAAAGCATCATATCCCTGTACCCAGGCTTTGGTAATGGCTGGAGTGTTCCACAAAAATTCAATATCATTACCACCAGCAATACTGACCTGGCTGGAATATCCGTTTTTCACAACCCAATCCGATACTTCTTTAACCATCAAAGCCCAGTATTTGCCATGTTCATAAGCGATGGCAGTGGTACAGAACCAGCTTCCGGAAGTACATACTCCATTTTCGTACCTGGCAAAATTACTTGTTCCAATTACTAATTCTATTGTCGATTCAGTGTCAGATCCTGTACACACCCAATATCCATAAGCAAATTGTTTGGCAGACTCCGCAATGACGGCTGTGCTTGCAAAAGTTCCGCTGTAATACCAGACACCATACTGACCATTCTGACCCCAAGGCTGACCGTAAGCAAGAATGATGATCTTGTCTTGTTTCCCTGGTAGCTGTAAATCGGCTGTTCCAGCCAGACAACCATATGTATAGCTTTTAACAGGATCGACTGTATTCATGTACCGAGAAACACCATAGGTTGTTGGAGGTTGAGGTGGTGGGTTTTTAAGTATAAGTGGCAGATAGGATTTATAAGATAATTCATCATTACTCGAGACAACCGTAGCATTGGAAAAGAGTACCCCCACCAGACATGTTATTATAAAAATGGACAGAAGAACTCTGTAAATTTTATTCATATTGTTTACCTTTAAGGATACATAGTATAGCAAGAATCAAGCCAATTGCGCAGTCACTTGTTTGTGATCCGAAAGGAGTTAGGAGTTAGTATTTCCCTATTGACAAATTAAAACAATTAGATTATTATCTAATTGTTAGATAATAATCTAACAAACAACCGGTCGTACTGTATGTCCAGATGGGCGGTTGAGCGGAGCGAAACGAACTTTCATCTTTATACCATCCATCGCAGAAAACATCGTAACGTCGTCTCTCCTTGCCCTTGATTCGCTCCGCTCAACCCAGTATGACCGTTTCTGTTAAGGTGGACATATGACAGTATTACATTGGGATTTTGGAAGCGCTTACGATTTTTTCATCAGCCTATTTGTTATTCACTATCCGGATCGCTTTGGTCTGAGAGGTGCCTGGGCTGCCGGCGTGCGGTCGCGCTTCTCACTAGAAGAACGCGGCTTTATTGAAAACACTATTAATTTCCTGCCAGTTCCACTTTCGTGGGTAAATCGCCTTTCTTTATCAGATAAAAGCACAGGCGAGGTACTACAATTATTATCTGCAATCCCGCCGGAAAAACGATTGATTGCGCTTTTTAATTCATCACAACTGGAAAAAAAAGTAATTTCTTCCGTCGAACGAATTCAGTCAGAACAAAAGATCACAGTTGAAGATCTGGAGATTCTGCGCTCTATTTATCAACACCGTGCAATTCCGATCAAAATGCGTGATGTTCAGAAACTGGCTGAAGCATTTCTTGAACCAGCACAATTTGGTGAGAACCTCCTTAATGTTTTACAAAGCTATTACCAAGCTTTTTTTGCAGAAGAGGAAGAAAGAATTCTTCCCTCTTTGAGGAAGGGCTTGCAATTTGCCCAGAAACTATCCAAAAAAACTTCTTTACCGGATTTATTGGAAACACTCTCACATGGCGTAAAACTGGAAAATACTGATATTTATCAAAAAGTGATTCTCGTTCCCTCCTATTGGAGTTCACCGTTAGTATTTTTCAATAATCCACGAGCTAACGAACTGCTGGTGGTATTTGGTTGCCGTAATGAGACCCAAAATTTAGTGCCGGGTGAATATGTGCCGGAATCGCTGGTGACCGGACTCAAGGCATTGGCTGATCCGACCCGCTTGCGAATCCTGCACTATCTCAATCAGGGTACAACTACCCCCAGCAGTCTTGCCCGTCGATTGCGATTACGCGCTCCAACTGTGATACATCATCTCAACACCCTGCGTCTGGCTGGTCTGGTTCAGGTGACTCTTACCGGTAACGGTGAACGCCGCTACAGTCTTCGCCAGGAGGCGATTAACGATACCTTTACCCAATTAACCGCGGTCATAAAGTCTGATACGACTTGATATTTTATTGGTAGAAAAATGGAAAAGATAAAACAATTTAAGGCACGCTCAAATGCCGTATTAAAGACCTACGCTTCACGCTTGCGTTCTTTTCGATGGAATGCACGCATGTACCTGGCTTTCACTATCATTTTTGGTGCAGCCATGGGAGTGCGCCGCCTGATCTTCAATTTCTTTGTGCTCAGCCTGGGTTATGACGAAGCACTGCTTGGCACCATGATCACGGTTCACAACCTCACGGCTCTTTTAGCTGCTTTACCGATGGGTTACCTTGCTGATCGACTGGGTCGCAAACTTTCTCTGGTTAGCAGTACCATTCTGGTGGCATTATCGGTTGTCATCATGGTTATGTTTCCATCGGCCTGGATATTGGTCGCTCTTAATATCATTTTTGGTTTGGGAATGAGTATTTCTTCGGTGACCATGGGGCCGTTCTTAATGGAAAACAGCAGTGAAACCGAGCGCACCTATCTGTTTAGTTTTGGATCGGGATTACAGATGGCAGCCGGATTTGTGGGCAACTGGATTGGCGGCTACCTGCCTGGCTGGATGGGCATGACCTTCAATGTTGATGCTGTCAGTGCAACAGCGTATGGAAATGCCCTGCTGGCAACCGCTTTCTTTACCGTGTTGGGTGTGGTTCCATTGATCATGCTTCGCAATCCAAATATCAAGCTCAGTGATCGCTCTTCCCTGGCTCCCATGTCCTACCTCAAAGATCACTTTTCTCAGATCTCCAAATTGGTACTGCCAATGTTGATCACATCCATCGGTGCTGGTTTGATCATGCCATTTATGAACATCTTCTTTCGCAATGTGCACAACCAGCCAGACCCGGTGATTGGCACGGTCTTCGCCTGGGGATCACTGGCGATGGGGGCAGGGTTGATCATAGCGCCAGTGTTGGCAGATCGTTTCGGTAAGATCCAGGTGGTTGTGATGACCCAGGCTCTTTCAATTCCATTTCTGTTCATATTAGGATTCTCTCCCTGGTTCGCATTGAGTGCGATGGCTTATTTTATTCGACTGGCATTGATGAATTTAGGTGGTCCCGTTTATCAGACCTTTGTGATGGAGCAAGTCGAGCCGCATGCAAGAGCGACAATCGCCAGCCTGATAAGCATGGCAAGCAGCTTTGGCTGGGCATTCAGCCCTTCAATCAGCGGTTGGATCCAGGTGAACTACGGTTTCCGCCCTGCTTTCATCGGTACGATGATTCTGTACGCTATCTCCATCTACCTCTATTGGCATTTCTTTTTGCGTGGCAAGGAATCGATATTTAAGAGAAGAGAAGTGCCTGAGTTCATTAGTTCATAAGTTTATAAGTTCTAGTTTTTGAGATTAAAAAATATAAACCTGAAAATGCAGATTTTTCAGAGGTTTTATATATTAAAAGGATCTGAGGCAATCAATTCTGAGATGTTCATTCTTAAGAACTTATGAACCCAACAACTCATGAACTAACCTCAAACACTCATGAACTCAAGGAAAAAAGCTTAATTGCTGCATTTTGCGGGGAAATTTTCCGCTCCAGCATCTCCCCCAACACTTCATCAATCCTACTCTGATCGACCTTACTGCGCCACTCGGCAGCAAAGGCAGCCATCAGTAATTCATTCAACTCCTCCTGCAGACGGGCTGCATCGCGTTGATGCCATTGACCCTGTTCACGCAGAAATTTTCTATGATTCTCAACCGCTGCCACCACTTCTTCAATGCCTGCCCCCTCCGTGGAAACAGTCTTCAATACAGGTGGAATCCAGTGTTCATGCTTGTCGTTTTCTTCAATCATATCAGGCTTCACCGGTTCAAAAGCCAATTCCTTATGGTGAAAGCTATCGATGGAAGAAATCTTTCCTGGCCTGGAAAATTCCAGACTGGCACTCAATGCCCGCATGGTATTATCCGCCAATGGGTGATCCGCCTTATTGACCACCAGAATATCAGCAATCTCCAGTATCCCTGCCTTAATCGCCTGAATATCATCACCCATCCCTGGTGCTTCAACCACAACCGTCGTGTGTGCCAGTCTTGCGATATCGACCTCCGACTGTCCGGCACCGACTGTCTCAATCAGAATCAAGTTAAATCCAGCCGCGTCCAGAACCCTTACCAACGCGGAGGTTGTGCGTGCAATCCCTCCCAGATGACCGCGGGATGCCATGGAGCGGATGAAGACCCCATCATCGTTCACAATATCGCGCATACGGATGCGATCGCCCAGAATAGCCCCACCAGTAAACGGACTGGAAGGATCAACTGCCACAATCGCCACCTTTTTCGGTTCCCCTTGCGAAGGATTCCTGATCAACCTGGTCATCTGATTCACCAGCGAGGACTTTCCTGCTCCCGGTGAGCCTGTCACACCGACTAGATGGGCCTTGCCACTATGTTGGAAAAGTGCATCGAGCGCATCTCTTCCCGCTGGACTGTCATTTTCTACTTCGGTTAATGCACGTGCCAATGCCCGGCGCTCGCCAGCCAGAACACCCTGCACATCAACCGGGCCACGCATGCTTACTCCGCCTGTCCTGATACAAGCCTTTGTACATCCTCAATTACTTGGGTGGTGGTTGTGCCCGGACCATACACCGCCTTTACCCCAATCTCCTGCAGCGCAGGCCAATCCTCCTCCGGAATGATACCCCCCACAAAAACAGCTACATCGCTTAAACCGGCTTCTTTAAGGCTTTCGATCACCCTTGGAATGATTGTCATATGCGCACCAGATAGAATGGATAGCCCCACAATGTCGACATCTTCCTGTAAAGCAGCTGTCGTGATCATCTGTGGCGTCTGGCGCAGGCCGGTATAAATGACCTCCATACCTGCATCTCGCAATGCTCTCGCAATCAATTTTGCGCCACGATCATGCCCATCCAACCCGGGTTTAGCGATTAATACACGTATTTTTCGTTCCATGCAGCCTTCTCCTGCTAATTATCAATTTCAACCCTTTTTATTATACACGGTTGTAGAGGCGTTTGGCATTTGTACGGGTGTGTAGGATTTGTCGGAGCGTTTGGATTGCGTCGGGGTGTTTGGCCAAACGCCCCTACGGGTTATTCGCACGTTTTACCAACCAACTGCCGGCAAATGTAAAAAAGATCATCCCCGACAGAGCCAACCATCCCATCCAATCCCCTAGACGAGACGTGATGGTTCCCTGTCCTGTACCCATCTGCACATCTGCCACCAGGGTAGCTTCGCCACCATCTGGATAAGCAGCCAATGCCTGGATACGGCCAAACGGATCAATAATCGCTGAGTCATATCCACCATCTGCTTTGACCATGGCAATCCGGTTTTCAACCGCCCGGAAGACAACATGGGTGTAGTGTTTCTCGGCAATGCTGCCCCAATCATTGGATGGCACTCCTACCAATTGAACACCCTGCCTAGCCAGCTTGCGGGCTGTATCGGTGTAATCAAGGTCATAACAAATGATCGTTCCGACAACTCCAATGGTTGTATCATAAACCGGATAAGTTCCACGCGTCAGGCTGGTTTCTCCACCAAATACTACCGGGTGATCCTTCCCAAACACTCCCAAGAATTCACCTTGCGGGTTGATTACCGTCGCTTCGTTACGAAAGCCCTCTTCCATGATCACAACATATCCCGTAGCTAAAAATGAATCGGTCTCCTGTGCCAGACCACTAAGATTAAGGCGATCATCGACCTGCGGATCCCATAGAAAAGCCCCTTCCGGCCAGACGATGAACTCAGCCCCCTGGATAGATGCCTCACGTGTTTGTTCAATCATGCGAGTATGCAGTTGTTCCACCAGACTCTCCTGGTTTTGATTCGCACTGACAATGGGTGAAATGCTGGGTTGGATGGCAGCTACTTTCTGCGTAGGGGTGTCGAGGGGAATGATAAACAATATCAAACTAAGCACAATCCATACCGTTGTGACAATCCCTCCCACCAGTTTCCAACGACGCACCAAGCCAGGATCCAGTAGCGGTGCGTCAACACTCAATTTCCAGCGCTGATCCAACCAACTCATCGCCAATAAAGTCAACACATGGTTAACCATCATCACCAGCATGCCCATCCCAATGATCCCAAAAATACTGACTGGTTGGATCAGCCAGATCTGCCGGTAGAAGGGATAAGCAATGAAAGCCCAGGTTCCGGCGATGGGAATGAACAGCCGAATCATCTCACTGCCTGCCCAGGAGGTGATCCCGCTCAGCACGAACCAGCGGTAACCTGTTTTGGTATGAAATTTTCGCAAACCCTGGTCAGTCAGAAAACTTAATGCAGCAGCAATCAGAGGTAACCACACCATGAATGTACCAATCGGAGCAAACACCGGACCCAGGTAACCCTGTAGCCAGACCCCGATACCTACAGCTGGTGCCAGTGAAGAGATCTTTGGCGGTAAGATGCGATATTGCGCCAACAGCACCGGTATATAACCAATTAAAGCCAACGGCCAGATTTCATACGGCGGAAAAGCCAGTACAAAAGCCAAACCACCGATAACCGATAAAGCCAGACCAATGACGACCCGAATTGGGTTTGTTAGTTGATTATTTTTCATGTGTATCCTCATCCTTGAATTGTGGGTAGGCGGTATTCGCCCCGTTTTATATTTTCAATCACTTTTTCTAACCAACTTACTTGAGCCAATGCCTGTGCAACACCAAAATCAACAGTCAACATCCAGAAAAACCGATCCCTCTCATCATCATCCTTCATGCTTTCCTGATGCTCTTCAGGAATGGATGAGAATCCCTTTAATCGTTGACGCTGGAGATTTAATTGATGCTCCAGAAGTACGATCACCTGACCATCCTCTAATCTACCGCCAAAGAAAATCTGGATTAACCATGCCAACCGTACCTCGCTGGCTGACTGCGGCTCATTTAACCAACGGAACAATTCATCACGTCCTGATTGGGTTAATTGATATACTTTGCGCGGAGGTCGCGGGTCCTGTGAAATAGTTTCCACTGTTAACCAGTCTTCTTTTTCCATCCTGTTCAATGTCTTGTAAATCTGACTCTGCACAGCTGGCCAAAAATGCGACACAGAAAAATCGACCATTTTCTTAATATCGTATCCGGTCATTGGTTCATAATTCAAAAATCCTAAAATAGCATGTTCGAGCGACATTATATACCTCTTTATCTATATACCACTTGTGATATATTACATCAATGACATAAAATTGTCATTATCAATTTATTAAGTAGTTTATTAATGCGTCCGAATCAAAAAAAGTTGGATAAAAAAAAGGCTGGCTACAAAGCCAGCCTAACTGAATAAAAGGCTTGATGATCAGGAGGAGATTTTTTTAGTCTCTCCCACCAACTCGAGACTCACCTCCCACAACCTTTTAGCATCCTCATCATCCTGTGCTGCCCGCGAAGGCTGCACAATCTTGCACTCATGGAAATAAGCACCACTAACACCTGCAAGCTCCGGTGAGGAAGCCAGATAAATATTTGTCTGAGCACCCTGTTCAGGTGTCAATGCACGCTTTTGAGACCACTTAACAAATCTGCTGTATAAACCCTTATTATTATGACCAAATTTGGTCGCAACAAATCCCGGATGCAAAACATTGGCTGTGACATGGCTGCCTTCCAGGCGCAGTGCCAATTCGCGTGTGAACAGAATATTCATTAACTTTGAAGTCCCATAAGCCGTCCATCCCATATAAAAACCCCTGCTTTGTAAATTGTCAAAATTCAACTTGCCCATTGCATGTGCGCCGGACGAAACGTTTACAATGCGCGCTGGAGCACTCGCTTTGATCATGTCCAGCAATAGATTGGTCAGTAGGAAATAATTGAGATGATTAAGGGCAAAGGTCATCTCAAAGCCATCCACGCTAATTAATCGTTTGGCGAAATATGCCCCGGCATTATTGACCAACACATCCAGCCGTTCGTACTTTCCTTTGAAATCAGCTGCCAGCCTGCGAATTTCAGACAGTGATGATAGATCAGCAACCATTCCATCCACGAGACCGCCAGTCGGGTTCCCCGCTCGAATCTCCTTCACGACAGCCTCGGTTTTTTCAGCATTGCGCCCAACGATCACCACATGTGCCCCCATACGTTGTAGTGAAATTGCCGTCTCTTTCCCTATTCCATCCGTCGCTCCGGTGATCAGAACAGTTTTGCCAATCATGTTGATATCTACCATTTTTTCTCCCTTAATGCGTCAATATTTATTATTTTAATTATATATGGATTGGAGAGTGTTGGGTGGAAATTGTATAAACTTTGTATAATGAATAAAAGTCTGAACTGGGATTTACAGGATATTCAGATTGTTGATGATTTTTCTTTAGTTGCAAAAAAACGATTATGTCTTATCTGATTAATTTTCAGGATTTCAGGATGACTTCTAAACAAATTGGGATTTCTAATTATCTTACAAACGACAATCCCTCTTTTTTCTATCTCTACGGCTAAAGCTCTTTGATAAAAAACTTCTTGAAATCTAGCCCCTATAACATTATGAACATGCATCGCATAGCCAATAATTTTCTGTGTTGTCTCCCTATGTAAATGTTTCGTGTTTGCCATGTTAACCTCGAAGTTTAGATTTTAATTTTACAATAACTGTAAATTGAGTTTCATACTACGCATAGCATCCAACCATCTTTATGTGCAACAACATTTATTACACAAAACAACCTAACCCAGAAAATCCTGTTATAAACCCCCATCAACCAACCACTACCAAATTCAATACCTTCAGCCTATCGCAAACCTCAATATCCTGTTAATCCCAGTTCAGACATCATCCTGAAAATCCCAGTTCCACTCTTTTCCTTAACAGCTCATGAACTCAACAACTTAAGTACCACCCCACTCACCGGCGCGATCACCAGATCCCTCACATATCCACCCTGCATAACCATCTCTCCATTCGCCAGCACATGCTGCAGGGCACTGCCATCCTTCACCAATCCCTGCAGATCCACATCCACATGCCGCGTCTCATTCGAACGATTGATCGCCACAAGCAGCTGTTCATCGCCCTTGTTGCTACTGCGTAGATACACCATCACCTGATCAAGCGCATACAACACCTTGAAATCGCCATCGCGTAATACCGGATACGCCTTGCGCATGCTGATACAACGCTGGTAAAAACCAAGCATCTGGCTGTCCCAGCGACTGATATCCCACGGAAATGCCTTGCGGCAGTCCGGATCATTACCACCGTCCAACCCAATCTCATCACCATAATAGATCGAAGGTGCTCCGGGATACGTCATCAGAAACAGCACCGCGAGCAGTAACAAATCCTTGCGTCCATTCACAATGCTCAGGAATCGCGCTGTATCATGGCTATCCAGCAGGTTCATCTGTGCCAACACTGCCTCACGTGGATACTTTTCCAGCAGAGCCTGAACATATCCAGCAAAATCCTGCACATTCTCAATCTTCAGATCCGGCGCATGGGATCGGATCCAATTCCCGAATAGGTCCTGATTCACATCCTCTCCCCCAAAGAAGAACCAGATTCCATAGGTCAGCAAGTAATTCATCACCGCATCAAACTGGTCACCTTTCAGCCAGCGCGTGGCATCCGCTGCGATTTCACCGGTGATATAGACTTCTGGATTCGCCTGCTTAACCACCCGTCGAAATTCCTGCCAGAAGACATCATCATCAATCTCATACGGTACATCCAGCCGCCAGCCGTCAATGCCCTGATCTACCCAGTATTTCCCTACGGAGAAAATAAACTCACGCACTTGCAGGTTATCAGTGTTGAACTCCGGGAGCGCTGGCAGATTCCACCAGCAACGATAATTCGGCTTACTCTGATAAGCATTTAATGGGAAGCCATGGATATCAAACCAATCCAGGTATGCTGATTTTTCGCCATTCTCGAGAATATCATTGAACTGGAAGAATCCGCGGCTGGCATGGTTAAACACACCATCCAGAACAACCCGCATATTTCGCCGGTGTGCTTCCTTCAACAGCTTCTTCAAGGCTTTGTTCCCACCCAGCATCGGATCAACCTGAAAGTAGTCATGGGTGTGATATCGGTGGTTACTCGCAGATTGGAAGACGGGGTTCAAATAAAGTGCATTCACGCCAAGATCCTGCAGATAATCCAGCTTCTCCACCACACCCAACAAGTCTCCACCCTTATAACCATGCCCGCTTGGGGCAGAATCCCAGCTTTCCAGGTTGTTTGGCTTAACTAATTTTTTTGATATTGCGAAGCGATCCGGAAAAATCTGGTAAAAAATCGCATGGTGTACCCACGCTGGTGTCTTAAAGTTGTCCATTTCCAACTCCCTTCAATTATCACTCATCACAAAAACAAAACGCTTTCCGGGTGACTGTCTGCTGACCTTGAAAGCGCTGTTCAATCTCAATCTTATCCGAGTGAGCGTTCAAACTGTACCAAGCGCGCATTACCGCTATCAACAAATTGCTTCTGCTGATAATGGCGTCCATCCCGCAGAATCACGTGCAGAGAACGAACCGGGATTTCAAAATCACCTGTACGCTCAAAAATTTCCAGCTCTGCAGTGCGATTATCGCCACGCAATTGGTAGCGGGTTGTCGCAAACCCACCACGTGTATAATCCATACTGATGCCGTCATCCTCGTACAACGTAAATTCTGCCTGATCGCCCGGGAAGATGTGCAGGCTTAACGGATCCAGTGGCTTTTCACCAGTAAATTGCATACCAGGACCCATCGGGATCACCGCGCCAGCGCGCACATACAACGGCATTCTTTCCAATGGAGCCTCAGCCAGAATGTACCGACCCCCTTCAAAACGGTATCCATCCCACCAATCATACCAGACTCCCTCGGGCAGGTAGACCTGTCTTGCACGTTGTCCGGGTCTTAAAATCGGAGCTGCCATCAGGTAACGCCCAATCAGAACCTGATCATCAATATGATGAGTCTGTTTATCCTGGGGGTAATGCAGGAACATCGAGCGCCAGACCGGGTAACCCCTTTGACTCGCTTTCCAGAATACAGAGTACAGATATGGCATCAGGCGGTAGCGCAGTGTCAGATAGTCGCGGGCAATCGATTCTACTTCCTCGCCAAACTGCCAGGGCTCGTGTGCTGCTGTCTCAGTGCAGGTATGGCCGCGCGAAAATGGGTATAAAGACCCAATCTGCATCCAACGTGCAAACAGTTCCGGGGTAGCGTTGCCATAAAAGCCACCAATATCCGCGCCAACGAACGGAATCCCGGAGATACCCATATTAATCAGCTGTCCTACAGACATCTCCAGATGTTCCCAACAGGAGCCATTATCACCCATCCAGGAAGCTGACCAGCGCTGCACACCAGCAAAGCCCGAACGGGTCAGGTGAAAAGCACGTTCATTCGGTTTCGATTTTCGCATTCCTTCATAGGAAGCCTGTGCCATTTGCGACCCATACAAGTTGTGCAACTCAGCATGTGTGGTAACTTCTTCCGGTTCTCCCTGTTCAGCCTTCAATGACAATGTCCCTCCCCGGCCACCGCCCAGGCTGAATGGTTTTTCGAACACGGAAGGTTCGTTCATATCATTCCAGATACCACTCACGCCCTGTTCCACAAGTCCATGCTGCCAGTCACCCCACCAGTCACGCACCTTCGCACGGCTGAAATCCGGGAAAACCGCCTCATCCGGCCACACAAACCCCGAACAGAGTTTCCCGCGTGCATCACGCACAAAACAACCTTTCTCCATGCCTTCCCGATAGACCGCATAATGTGGATCAACCTTCACACCCGGATCAATAATCGTGACCACCCGATAATTCTTGCGTTTCAGATCTGCCATCAGCCTGTCGGGAGTGGGAAATTTTTCACCATTCCAGGTGAACACCCGAAAATTATCCATATAATCAATGTCGAGATGAATGACATCACAGGGAATTTCTTTTTCACGAAATGTATTCGCCAGTTTTCGTACTTCTGCTTCACTACCATAGCTCCAGCGGCTCTGATGGTATCCCAACGCCCACTTTGGAGGCATGGGCATGTGACCTAACAGCTCACTTAATTTCTCAATTACATTCAGTGGTTGCGAACCGTAAGCGATGTAGACATCCAGCTCTTCCCCGCCTGATTCAAAATGTAATTGTCCACGTTTACTCAGGTCAAAGCTGCTTTCCCAGGTACTGTTGACATACACGCCATAGGCAAAATTCTCACACAAAACCAGGTATATCGGAACAGCCATATACATTGGATCGACAAAAGCTGTGTGCGGTTCGGAAGGATCGGTTGCCCAATTCTTCATCCTCTGGCCTTGTTTTTCCATCCGTCCAGCCCGTTCACCAAAGCCGTAATATTTCTCCCCGTCTTCAATCCGCTTATTGAACCAGTAGCGGTTTTCCTCCCACACCGGTGAGGCAGCATCGGTGAAGAAACTTTTACCATCCGTGGTCAGCATTTCCAGTAAGGCGGTATCTTTATCAATTCGCACAGTAAAAGCAGAGCTGTTCAGGAACAAGGCGTGTTGGGTCTGTTGTAAATCAACTTCCACCGCCTGAAATGCTTCATCCGACAAAGGTACATCCCAGCTGTGTTCCTCTTCAAAATCACCACCAGGCACAATTCGTACACGAACCAGATCAGGCTTTAAAAAAGTTACACGCATGTGGGGATCGCCACAATCTACCCACAGCTCACTGCCTAAAAATCGATATTCACGTACTGCGCCAAGCATTGCCCGTGCTTTAACCATACGGTCCTCCTACCATGCATTGTTGTGAATTCTCTCTGGTAAAAAGCGATCCACAATCGGCAAAGGTTCTGCCGGGTAACCGATCGGTACCAGAGAAAAAGGATGTACCCTGTCAGGCAATTTTAACAGATTTTTGATTTCATGTTGTCGTTCCGGGTCCGGATAAACCCCGCACCACACCGCACCCAGTCCCAAAGCATGAGCAGCCAGTAACAAATTCTGGGTGGCTGCCGCACAGTCAATTCCCCAACGCTTTGCATCAGGCAGAATTGTCTCATCTGCACAGACCACCACTGCCAGGCTGGCTTCTGCTGTCATTGCGGCGAAGGGATGCACGTCCGGGATTGTCCTCAAAACATCGCGATCTGTAATCACATAAAAATGCCAGGGTTGGCGGTTGCGAGCGGAGGGAGCGTGCATCGCGGCTCGCAACAACACTTCAATGATTTCATCCGGCACCACCTGAAAATTAAACTTGCGCACGCTACGGCGTGTCATCAAAGATTGCATTGTATCCATGTTTTACTCCTCTATTGTTTCGAGAATTTCAGTTGGGCTCGCGTCTCCATATACTACCGCAAATAACCCTGGTAGATAGCGGTCCATCATCCAAACATTCGGGTAAACGTGATTCGAAACGAGCACATAACTCAAATCCTGACCCTCGAAATCGATACTCGTACGGAAGCGTACCTCGCCATCCTCATAATCCATTTCAAAATTCCCGATGCGTATGCCATAATTCGCCCGTGTCAGAAACTCAGCCATTTTCATCTGTTTCTCTTCAGGCACATTGATCGGGAAATAGCTATAAAAATAAAAGATGTGCTGGTCTTGATTGTATTCCGCCTGGCAGGAGAAACGCCCATTCTCGCCCCAGTGATTCATCCTTAACATCAACACGTCGCGGTCCTCTACTTCAACAAAGAACCACTCGTCCTCAGAAAAGAATTGTTTGATTGTCTCAAACGTCACGCTCATAGCACACCTGGGATATTAGTTGATGACTCGATTCTAGCATACAGCCTGATTCAGAAGAACAAAAACAATCTTAAATTATTGCTGCAATCCCAGGATAAAGGGAATTTTTAATCTTTAGAGCATAATTTCCTAAAGCGAAATTCTCTCTTTTTTAACCTTACACTTTCTCAATTTTTCCTGTATTATCATTAAAGAAATGTAAGTTTTTCTCTTTCAACTAAATTAGGGGTTATGATGGTACTTATGAGAAAATCCTATCCCTATTTGAGCGATTGGCTGGTCATCTCATGGCGGTGGCTGGCTCTCTTCCTTCTGAGTTTGACCTTTGCTGGACAATCCGGATTTAACTGGCTGATCATCACATTGCTGATCCTGATTGCAGTATGGAACCTCGCGATGACGACCCTGGCGATCTTAAATGTGCGTATGCCAGCTCATCGACCTGTCAATCTTTTCTGTGACTTTTCCTTCGCTGCAGCTCTTTTTGTACTGGGTGGTGCAATAACAGGCTCACTGGTCTGGATCGGTGTAGTTGTCCTGGTTAATGCGGCTATTTATTTCCAATGGCGTGGGGCTTTCCTGCTGGCACTACTCTTCTCCATCTTCCAGATCGGATATGCTGTTTATCTCAACCCGGAGAACCTGGCAACCTGGGTGCCCTTTGCTATCATCTTTGGTCTGAACTTCCTGATTGCCTCCATAGCTGGCTATGGCAGCACGATCATCTACAATAAGACCCGACTGATCGAACCCAGATCCGAAAAACAGGATCAGGATATCGAAAAACGTGCCAACCAGCATTATCAAAACAGGATGCACTCCTTCTCGAATCTGGTTGAAACCCTCAGCTCCACCCTCGACTATACTGTGGTGCTTGATATCATGCTTGACCTCAGCCAGACAGCCATCGATAACATCACACCAGACCTGGAGAAGATGACCTCGGCTGTTTTGCTTTTTGACGAATCCAAGCTGATTATTGTCAATTCCAGACGTCTTTCACCCAGCGATTCTAAACTTAAATTTCCAGCAACCAGCGGAATCCTGCTAGAGACTTTAAAGACTGTTGAACTGCAGTTTCTCCTCAATCCAGCAAAAGATCCAGAACTCTGGAAGATCACGTCACTGCAAAACTGTAAAGCAGTATTAACCCTGCCGCTCACTCGTGGTATTGATGATTATGGTGTCATGCTTTTCGGACATCCAAATTCTGACTACTTTACAGGCGAGAAGATAGAAGCGCTCAAGCTGATAAGTCGTCAGGCTGTAATCGCTATCCAGAATGCCCGGCTTTACCAGCAGGTCGAGCAGGAGAAAGAAACCATTGTCACCTCACAGCAGGATGCCAACAAAAAACTTGCTCGTGATCTTCACGATGGACCGATCCAATCGGTGGCTTCCATCGCCATGCGGCTGTCTGTTGCTCAACGCCTTCTCTTTCACAAACCAAAAGACATCGCTGCAGAACTCGCCAATATCGAGACACTTGCCCGGCAGGTCACCGGCGAACTTCGTCACATGCTCTTCACGCTGCGACCACTTACCCTGGAAACAGATGGTCTTGTTGCCGGGTTGCATAGTATCGCTGAGAAAAACCTGAACACATACCAGCAAAAAGTTCGCATCGATGTTGACGAAGATGTTGTCAACAAACTTGATCTGAACAAACACTCCACGGTCTTCTACCTTGTTGATGAAGCTGTCACCAACGCTCGCAAACACGCCCAGGCTGAATTGATCCTGGTGCGTCTCAAATACGCAGCGCACGATCAAGAAATTGCCTCCCTGGAGATCATGGATAATGGTGTCGGTTTTGATATCAACAAAGTCAATCAAAAATACAGCCATCGTGGCAGCCTGGGTATGGTAAACTTAAATGAAAGAACGCAGCTTGTCAACGGGCTGTTACACATCGATTCAGTCCCTGAGCGGGGGTCGCGGGTACGCGTTTTTATCCCTCTCACCAAATCTGCAATCGAAAGAGTGCAAGCCGGCAACATAGATTTACAGCAAGCTTGATCAATATTCATCGAGGTTCACACATGCCAGTACTGGCAAATATCTATTACACTCATCACCGGGGAGAGGTGCCTTCACGTCCGCCGGTGATACTCATTCATGGCGCTGGCAGCAATTATCTCTGTTGGCCTTCTGAGATTCGCAGGCTGCGGGATGTCTCGGTGTATGCGATTGACCTGCCCGGACATGGAAAGTCCACTGGTACTGCACACCATCGAGTCACATTCTACCAGTCAGCTATCATCGAATTCATTGCCCAATTAGGAATCAATTGTGCTGTGCTGGTTGGACATTCTCTCGGTGCTGCCATCGGGCTGCAGCTGGCTCTGGATCATCCGGAACATGTTGCTGGGTTGGTTTGTATATCTGGTGCTGCCAGCTTCCAGATCGACCCAACTTTCATTAACCTCTTTCGCATTCCCCAAACCGGGAAAACTGCTTTGGAATTGATGAAAACCTACTTCGCTCCTCAACATGGTGATCAGCAATGGTATCCCAACCTTCTCAAAAGCCTGGCGTCCATTCGCAACAGCCTCTGGTACGCCGACCTGCGCGCTTCAGAGCAATTCGACCTGCGTAACCATCTTTCCCGGATTAACACTCCCGCATTGGTTCTCTCCGGTACAAATGATCCCATGGTTTCATCCTCATCGGCTTCTTTTCTGGCGCATCAGTTACCCAACGCAGAATTGATCCGTTTCTATCAACATGGACACATGCTCATGCTCGAAAATCCACAAGGTGTGGCCAACCATATCCGTGATTTTTATCAAAAGATTGCTGACAGCTCATAGCTGATGGCGAATGAATGATTAACATGAAGGCGGAAAGAAAAACCCAAAGACAAAGACGCTAAAGCAATAATGATGTTATAGGGGTTTTCTGCTGTGGATGTCATTACACAGAACCTTTGCGTTTTGGCGTCCTTCCTCTTTCCCCTTCCTGATAAACAAAAAACGCCACTCTTTCTCATAAGCAACTTTATTCAAAACCCAATTAGTAAAGGAACCAATCGCCAGAAGTTCAACCAACCACTGTCGTATGCACATCAAATTGCGGTGGTTGTTCCATATGCTTTTTTACCGCACATTGCTCAGCAGAGCGGACCAAGGCATTGTAATATTTATCCGGAAAACTCGCTGGGACCTGAATTTCTATCTCAACGTTACCGACCAGTCCAGTCAAAGGATTGGTTTGCAAACGCTGAACCAGACGAATACCGCTGGTATCAATGCCACGTTGCTTACAGAAACCGAGCACATAAATTCCTGCGCATGTTGCCAGTGATGCCAGAAATGTCGCGAATGGTGTCGGTGCAGCTCCCTGACCACCACCCATCGGCGGTTGATCTGTCATAATCGTATAAGGTCCAAAATGAGCATCCACTCGCGCACCACCGGGAAAATCTACTGTCATTTCCATAAAACTATTCTCCTCATCATCTAATGTTTCAAGAATTAGATGCGTCTGGCTGTGAAAAGTTGCAATTTGTCCTCTGAGATATAATGATTGAAAGAAGAGGAGCACGCATGAGTGAAGAGTATAAGATGAAGAACTGCAAGTTTTGTGGAAAAAGCTTACCGGAAGAGGCAATCTTCTGTTACTACTGTCACCGCGAGCTGTTGACGCGTCCAGAACGTCCTTCGCTGGAACCTAAATCCAAGCCGATGAATAGAATCGTTCTGGTGGTTGGAATTGTGATCCTGGTTGGTATTGTGTTCATGCTATTCCTCCGTTAATCCAGAATCGGTCCGATCAAGCTTATGCTGATTAATGATTTTGGTGAAAAATCTGGTCATAATATGTCCATAATTATCGGAGGTATGATGGCTGAGCTGAAAACCAAAAAGAATGATGCGGACGTGGAAGCCTTTCTGAATGGTGTGGAACATGAGGGAAGACGTGAGGATAGTTACAAGCTGCTGGAACTGATGAAAAAGGTAACCGGGTTGGAACCGATGATGTGGGGTGATAGTCTCATTGGTTTCGGTCAATATCATTACCGTTATGCAACCGGACATGAAGGCGATTCTGGATTGGTCGGTTTTTCCCCGCGTAAGCAGAATCTGACGCTTTACCTGATGGGCTGTTATATTAATCCTGAGGACAAGACATATGAAGACCTCTTTCAACAATTAGGGAAACATAAACGGGGCAAGTCTTGTTTGTATATCAACAAATTGAGCGATGTGGATATGGCTGTGTTGGAACGGTTGGTGAAGCGCTCCTTTGAGGATATGAAGAAAATGTATCCGAGCTCGTAGTTGCTATCCAAGATTGTATTGTAGGTAAATTGTGGAACCTAAAATGGGATTAATGGAAATTCAAGAATAAGTGGAGGTAAAGTGGTAGAACTTAAGACCAAAAAAAATGATGGCAGTGTGAAAGGTTTCTTAAACTCTGTTGAGCATGAGAAGAAGCGCGAAGATAGTTTTAAAATCCTGGAAATGATGAAGCAAATAACACAGGTTGAGCCTAAAATGTGGGGAGAGAGTCTCATTGGGTTCGGATCTGTCAAATATCACTATTCTACAGGTGAGGAAGGTGAGTGGTTTCAGGTAGGTTTCTCACCACGTAAACAAAACCTCTCTTTGTATTTATGGGGGATGAATGCCAAGAAAGATACGGAGGCTTACCAGAATCTATTATCACAATTAGGAAAGCACAAACTGGGAAAAGGTTGTTTGTATGTGAACAAGCTGGAAGATGTCAATCTTAATGTGCTGAAGGAATTAATTTCACTTTCTTTTCGTGATACACAATAGAGAGATCAAGTAGTGACAATAAGCGTTTTTGATTAGGTACTAATTAAATTAAAAAATGGTGCCTGATTCAATTTCACTTGGGTTGGATAGGAAAATCAAATCTGTTATGGTGGTATCAAGGCATTAATAATGATAAAATCAGGCTGATGATTCTTACTGAGGGTTGACATTTCCTTTACGGTGAATCATAAATAGGAGTTTCATGGGTAGCCATCGAAAAAGGTATAAAATCACACCGGATAAGCCAGAAAGTGCCTGGCGGGGCAAGTTGCACGAGGTGATTTTTGAGGCTGAGACGCCTGCTGGTAAAGCCTTTGACATCGTACTGATCCTCAGTATTACTTTGAGTATCAGCACTGTCTTTCTGGATAGTGTTCGCGAAGTACATCTGCAGTATGGAGAAAGGCTGTACACCGTTGAATGGTTCTTCACGATCTTGTTTACTTTGGAGTACATTTTCCGTTTGATGAGTGTCAAAAAACCGTGGAAGTATGTGACCAGCTTTTTCGGGATTGTGGACTTGATCTCAATTGTGCCAACTTATATCAGCCTGTTGGTGCCTGGCAGCCAGTATCTGATGACAATTCGAGTGCTGCGCTTGTTGCGAGTGTTCAGGGTATTGAAATTGACCGAGTACCTGTTGGAGATGCGCATGATTACGCTGGCACTTCAGGCAAGCACGAAAAAGATAGGTGTATTTCTGTTTACGGTGCTGACACTGGTGGTGATCATTGGTAGTATGATGTATATGATTGAAGGGGAGGCGAATGGCTTTTCGGATATCCCAAACAGCATTTACTGGGCAATCGTGACACTCACCACGGTAGGTTATGGGGATATCTCACCGCAAACACCAGTAGGCAAGATCCTCGCTTCCATGGTGATGTTCCTCGGGTATGGCATTATTGCAGTGCCGACCGGGATAGTGACGGTTGAGATCTCACAGGTAGCCCGTAAGGCTGTCAATACGAATGTTTGTCCATCATGTTCTCTGGAGGGGCATGATCCGGATGCGAAGTATTGTAAGTATTGTGGGGAGAAGTTGTAAAGATTAGGGCTTAGCGGGTACCCAAAGGGCATGATATAGCTGGTAGGGGGTAAGTTTTAGGGTTACGCTCAAAAATCAAAAATCAATCCTCAAACCTTTTCCATTTCACTAACCAATAATCTCAGTCATGACGATCTTCTTTGCTTTCTCCATTACAATCCTTGTATCCCTAAAAGAACACCTTCACCCACTTCAATGCTTTTTGCTTCCAGGGGAGGCGGTGGGTGACACCGGTGCCAGGTTCTGCCTGCAGCCAGTCGCGGTTCTGGAGGTACCAGTGGTAGTTGCGGATCATAGCCTGCTGGTTGGAGTATTGGGGTTGGTATGCCAGCTTTTTTTGTGCTTTTTCGACCGAGACAAAGGAGTCCTTGGACGCGGTTTCGTAGATCCAGGGGTAAAGCGGGGAAAGTTTGAGTGCTTCGAGGATGCGTAAGGCTAGCACAACGGGACCGGCCGGGAGGGGGATGATTTTTTTGCCAAAACCGGCTTCATTCAGCACAGCCTGGTAATCGCCTTTCATGGTAGTGAACTCAGTGGCAGCGATATTGAAGGTGTCGTTGACGGTAGCTGGATCGAGGGTCATGCAGGTGTGGATCGCAGTACAGAGGTCTTCGACATCCAGCAGCTGGTAGCGGTTGTTACCACTGCCAATGTTGGGGAAGTTCTTGCCTTCGGATGCCCACTCGTAGAAGATCGCAAACACACCCAAACGCTCTGGTCCAACGAAGGATTTGGGGCGCAGAATAGGCACACACAGCCCCTGCTCACGGAACTCATGGCAGACCTGTTCAGCCTGGATTTTGGCTTTACCGTAGTCACCTACGCCGATCATTGGGTCAGTTTCGTAGAGGGGGTGGTGGTCAGGGACGCCATACACGGCGGTGGATGAGATGTGGATGACGCGTTTGACTCCGTATGCCTGGGCAGTTTGGAGAACAAGACGGGTACCGGCGACATCGGTGGAGTAAATTTCTTCGGGGGTGTAGAGCGGGAGGGCAGCGGCAGTGTGGATGACAATATCAGCATCTTTCATACTGTTTCGGAGATCGGCTTCGCGGCGGATATCACCTTGAAGGAAGGTGATTTTGTCGTGTTCAGGGTAGGTGAAATCAACCAGGTCGATACCGCTGATGTCATTGTAGCCGTGTTGGAGGAGGAATCTTACCAGGTTGATGCTCAGGAAACCGCTGATGCCGGTAATGTAGATTTTCATAATTTCTCCCTGTGAGTGCTATTGCTAAATTTATTGTAAGCTAAGGTTATTATACTATTGTTCACGCTGACGGCTGACATCGCGGAGGTGTTGTGCAGTTAAGCTCATTTCCCTTAGGGGTATTGTATATGTCAGAGAGTCCCAGGTGAATTTATAGGAAAGAATGAACCACATAAAAATCATGCACTAAGGGTACACAAATGATTTTCGAGGTTGTTGTACAATTAGAGATGTATAATGGGTTTTTGTATCTTTTCATCTTTGCGGTTTGGGAGTTTTCGTCGGGTTTTTTCCCGACGAAAACTCTGACTAATCCTGTTTTATTGAAATGGTACATTTTTTTGATATAACTAATAGGGGATAGGGGTACGTTTATCTGATGAATTGGAGGAAATTATGATTGTTACTGCTTATAATAATGGTGCTCATAGCCGCAATGGATCTGGCTATGGTTTTCGGGTATCTGTCACGGATCGAGACTTGCATTTCAAACCGGAATGGGACGCGATTTTACTGGAATTGGAAGGCGAAGAACAGCCCTTTGAAGTTGTGATCAACAAGGATAGCTTTTGGGGTGATGACTGCCGGGAATTAATGAGTAAAGCAATCGGTATGTGGCTGCGACAGCGCGGATTGGCTCCCTGGCCTAAAGGAAATCCGCCAAGATTTGTATTGGATCCGGTGGAGGAGAACCGTTTCAGTGTTTCGAAAGCACAAAAACAGGCGGGGGGGAAGAAGATTTAATTTGTTAGCTGATGGCTCATGGCTCATCGCTGATTGACACTACTCACGGCTGACAGCGGACTGTTTAAAATAATTACTCATTCTTCACTGCTGAAAGCTGACAGAACCACATATAATAGGGTAGATCACCCACAGCGGTGTGCATCGTAACCATGATCCTAATGTGTGCCGACCCTCAGATGAGAAGTATCGGTATGTGGCACATGAGTCATTGGGTTTTCTTTCATTTCCAAAGTGCTATAATAGCAAAAAATGTTATTTGCACGTGTAGAAAGGTGTTTTTGGATTTTTCTGCTCTGGATGATGCCACGCTAATGGATACAATTGCCAGGTCATTTGGCAAGCAGCCTTCTGAGCCAACACTGAATGCTGCGCTCAGTTCGCTGTATGACCGTTATGGACGCCTGGTTTTCAGTGTTGCCTTCCATCTGGTAGGTGATAGGGAAACAGCTGAAGAGATCACCCAGGACGTCTTTGTACGGGCGTGTGATGGTGCGCAGGGTTATCGTTCTCAATTATCCAAAGTCAGTACATGGTTGGTGAGCGTTACCCGTCATCGCGCCATCGATGAACTGCGTCGCCGCAGTGTCCGTCCTGAACAGAATCGGGTGGATTGGTTGGAAGAGGATGGAAAGAAAACAAATATCGGGATTCCCGCAGTGGAAGGACTGGAAAACCAGATTGAAAGCTCGATACAGCAGCAAGTCATACACCAGATGGTCACCAACTTACCTGCGGATCAGCGACAGGTATTAAGTCTGGCATATTTTAAAGGTCTGTCGCACAGCCAGATCGCAAACACTCTGGGTGAGCCATTAGGAACAGTAAAGTCGCGTATTCGCCTCGCAATGCAGAAATTGCATGAAACTTTTCTGGAAAAGGGAATGATTGAACCTTCTTAATATGAAAACATCCAACCATCAATTTCATCCGTATATTCTAATAGCAAAGTTTGTGCTTATTTGTTTGAATGATGATGAATGGAGAAACTGAATTAATGGCTGAAAAGCATGTTTTTGATTTGTTACCAGGCTATTCGCTGGGGATCCTCGACGATGCAGAATTGTTGACGGTATCCGAGCATTTAAGGATATGCACAACCTGCCAACAGAAACAAGCTGCGTATGCCGAGACTGTTGGTCAGTTGGCAATGGCTAAGTTCCAAGAAACACCAGCCCCCGGATTAAAAACAAAAGTACTCCAAAAGGTAAACCAGGCAGCGGAAAATAGCCAATTCAGGATGGATGATACAACAACCCCACAAATGGGTTTTTGGGATTTACTTCACAACTTTTTCAGACACCCTGCTGGCTTGGTTTTTGGTTTGCTCACACTCGTAGTCATTCTCTTTTTAGGTGTCAACTATTACCTTCTTCGCCAACAGGTGAATGAATTGCAGGCAAAGTTGCCATCAGGATATATGCAGGTCATCCGGCTGGAAGGCAGCGACATCGCCCCTGAAACGAGCGGATATGTGATGGTGTTCAAAAACCAGTATTATGGATCACTGGCTGTGACGCATGCTCCGCTTCTGGAAGCAGATCAACAATACCAGATCTGGTTGATCAAGGATGGGATCCGAACCAGTGGCGGGGTATTCTCTGTCAACGAGACTGGTTATGGCAACCTATTAGTTTCCGCAGATCAACCGCTGGATTCATTTCAGTCGTTCGGAATCACGATTGAACCGCTTGGCGGCAGTCCGCAGCCCACTGGGGATAAAGTTCTGGGTGGTGAGTTGTAATCTGTTTTTTGAGGGGGTGGGTATTCCTAACATCAATCTGAGCCTGATAAAGGCTCTTTTTTATCCAATAACCAATTCAGTACACAAATGGAATCTAAAAAGATAAATAAGATAAATATGATCCAATTAGACAGAATGTACGTATTGTTAACTAAAGATCGGAAGGCAGTTGCCTGAAGATTTACTGAAAAGGAGAAACAAATGATGAAAAGAAACCTTTCTAAAAGACCTGTACAATTAATCGGCTTATTGGTGCTCACAGCATTGACACTGGCTGCCTGTCAACCGGTGGTCGTTCCGGTAACTGGTGACCTACCGGAGGCAGCTCCTGTTGAAATTGACCCAATGGAAGAGGCTGAGGAGATGGGTATCAGCATTGAAGTGGCAACACATCCAAATCTAGGACGAATCCTGGTGGATGGTAATGGTATGACCCTGTATATGTTCAAGATGGACGGGCCCGATGTGTCCAATTGTGCGGGAGATTGTCTGGCTGCCTGGCCGCCATTGGTTGATGATGGTAATGTGACTGTTGGAGAAGGTGTGAATGCCAGCTTGCTGGGCAGCGCTGCATTACCAGATGGCTCAATGATTGTTACCTATAATAAAATGCCACTCTATTTTTGGGTTGGCGATACCAAAGCTGGGGATGCTACAGGGCAGGATGTCAATAAAGTCTGGTATGTAGTCTCCCCGGAAGGTGATCCGATAGGGGTAACAATGCCTGAGGCTGTAGCCAGTGAAGTGATGATCGAGGTTGTAGACCATCCGGAATTTGGTGAAATTCTAGTGGATGGCAGAGGTATGACACTCTATCTGTTTACCAAAGACGGACAGAATCAGTCCAATTGCGAAGGTGCCTGTCTGGAATCATGGCCACCCCTGATTGATGCTGGCAACGTGAAGGTAGGGGAAGGGTTGGATGCCAATTTGCTGGGGAATACTGAACTACCGGATGGTTCTTTGATTGTGACCTACAACAAAATCCCTCTATACTATTGGGTTGGTGATGCTAATCCTGGTGATACCAACGGTCAGGGTGTGAACGAAGTCTGGTTTGTGGTTCCTCTGAAGGTTGAAGATAAGATGGAGAAGGAATACAAGTATTAGATTAGCCTTAAGCGCAAAGCTTAAAGCTGATACACCGACAGGGCACTTCGTGGCTGATGGAGAAAATCTGTATGTAGAAGTGCCTATGAAAGAAAAATAGACTTAAGGAAAGGTGTGTTTATTCGCAATAGCTCACCTTTTCCTTTTTCCTACTCCCTTTTGCCAATCATTTACCCCTGTTCGTGATCCGGTAACAAGTCTTCCATGTTGCGAATGCTGGGGATCAGGTAGCCAGAGAACATGGTGAGGATCATGAGGATACCGGCGATGAGCATGATTAACGCCATCCCTGAGCCGGGTGTGGTACCGACCAGCCAACCGAAGGTGTTGGCAAGCCAGGTTTGGGAGCGCATGGCAGGTTCCATGATGTGATCGGCGAGCAATCCACCAAGGATAGGGGTGAAGGTATCGGGAAACCAGGTTAGCAGGCGGCGGGCAGAGAAGACGCGTCCCTGGACGTCAGGAGCGACTTTTGCCTGGAGGATTGCCTGGCTGGTGGCGATGCCGACATTGGATCCTAATCCTGCAAGCAGGATGAGGGGTACCCAGGATGCGAGTCCCTGTCCCAGACCAAAAAGGACGTTGCCAAAGAGGCAGTAGAACATCCAGCCGAAAAGGGTGCCGTAGATTCGCCGTTTGGGTCCACCCCATGCGCTCATGACGAGAGAACCGATTGTCCAGGAGATGGCACCAGCGGTTTGGACAGATCCAAGGATGAGGCTGTCGTTGCCAGTGCGTAATAGTACCAACGGAACATGGACGCTGTTGGGGAAGCCGAGGAAGAGGTTGGCAATGAAGATAAGGATGACGTAGGCGAGCATGGGTTTGCGCTGGAAGATGTATTTGAAGCCGAAGGTAGCTTCGTGCCAAAAGTTGCCTTTGCCTGCCTTTCCGTCGGCAGTCTGGATCGGAGGTGGAACGTGGACGAGCAGGAGAACGCCTATGGCGAAGATGAAGGTGATTACATCGATTATGAGGATGCCCTGGAGTTCGATGACCGGCAAGAGCGCTCCTGCGAGAAGAGGGGCAATGACGCCGGGACCAGCCTGGACGAGGGACATCATGCCGTTGGCGCGTCCGTATTGATCCTTGGAGACCATGGTGGTGATGGCAGCAGAATAGGCGGGCCATTGGAAGGCGTTTCCGAGCCCGATGATTACGTTAACTACATAGAAATGCCAGACCTCGAGGTTGCCGGTAAGGTGCAGGACGAGGATGGCAAGGGTACCCAACCCGGCTGCAAGATCGCTAACTGCCATCATGAGTTTGCGATTGTAGCGGTCAACCAGGACGCCGGCGAGAGGAATAATGAGCAGGTATGGCAGGGTGAAGGCAGTGGTCATGATGCCGAGGGAAGTGGCACTGCTGGTTTTTTGAAAGACCCAGATGGATAAGGCGAAGCCGGTCATGCTGGAGGCGAGAATTGAGACTGCCTGTCCGACGAGGACAATGGTCAGACCGAGCATGCCAGAGGGGCGCTTGATGGGGAGTGGTGATTGGTTCAATGGTTTGTGGATTTTCGATTGAATGGAGGATTTGTTAGATATATTATATGATGATTTGCTGGCAGCTGAAAGGAAAAAACTGGTCGCTGAGACGCCAATGAAAAATAAAAAAAGGCGCAAAGGGGATGGTGATGGGTTTTACAACAATCGCGTGCCTTCTAAGACGAGGAGCGCTTGTTTGCGCCAGATGCCACCGGCATAGCCTGTCAGGCTGTTGTCGGATCCGATGACACGGTGGCAGGGCACGATGATGGCAATCGGGTTACGGGCATTGGCGTTCGCGACGGCACGGCTTTGACCTGGACTGGTTCTACCGACCTTGATGGCCAGCTGGCCATAGGAGATTGTCGATCCATATGGAATGGTGAGCAATGCATCCCAGACCTGGCGTTGGAAGGTGGTTCCGTGCAAGTAGAGGGGTACATCGAAATGTTTGCGTTTGCCAGAGAAATAGGCTGCCAGTTGTCTACCAAGATCGTCCAGGAGTGTATTTCGCTGCACGGAAATTTCATCCTCAGGTGCACTTTTTATAGTCCGGATTCGCAACCCTTCTTCGTCTAGTTTCTCATCCAGAAAGTCCAGTCGAACGATACCTTCTGGTTCAGCCATTGCCAGCAATGTGCCTAAGGGACTGTGGATTTGTGTTACGTGAATCATTGTCAACCTCATTTTGGAATAAGAAACTTTGCTTATGGATTATTATAAGCTTTCTTAACAACTTCCTGCTGTTTGTTCTCAGCGAGCTTCGTAATTGTCACATTTTATTAATTTCTGTTAGAAATAAAGTATACTGATGGTGGGTTTTCTATGTTGGGGACAAAAGGAGGTTCTATGGTTCATGCAAAAGATGGTTGTGTCAAGCCTTCCAAAGGGCCAATCATGCCGGAGATGGACGCTTCGGTTGAGCAACCACAAGTCAAAAAGGAGGTAGTCAAAATGTTAGCACGTGTTGGTAAACCAGCTCCTGATTTTGAGCTAAGTGCATATTTCGAAGGTGGGTTTAAGAATGTAAGGTTGTCGGATCATAAAGGAAAGTGGATTGTTATCTGTTTCTACCCGGGTGATTTCACCTTTGTCTGACCGACTGAATTGTCGGCAGTTGCCGTCAAATATCCTGAATTTCAAAAATTAGGTGTTGAATTCCTTGCGATTTCCACCGACAGCCGTTTCTCCCACAAGATATGGCAGGAAGAAGAACTCTCTAAAATGGTTGAGGGTGGCGTTCCCTTCCCACTGCTTTCTGATGCAGGTGGACGTGTAGGCACTGTTTATGGTGTCTATGATGAAGATGCTGGTGTGGATATTCGTGGACGCTTCCTTATTGACCCGGATTTTAACATCCGTGCCATGGAAGTAATGACCCCTGAGGTTGGACGTAATGTCAACGAGTTAATCCGACAGGTTCTTGCCTTCCAGCATGTTGTCGCCACCGGTGAGGTCACTCCTGCTGGTTGGGTGCCCGGAAAGCCAACCCTTACGCCAGGTCCTGATCTGGCAGGCAAGGTCTGGAAAATCTGGAAACCAGACAACGCAATCTAAAGAACGTACCCCAACATTCTAAAAACAATAAAAGCCGTCTGTGTTGAATCAGGCGGCTTTTGTTTTGTAAGATGGGATTTCAACTGGATTGTTTGAAGGCAAACTGGGCTTCGAAGGCTGTCAGGTTGCTGGTCAGGTTGGTGCCGACAGCTGAGAACACACCGGGACGATCAGCCAGCTCGGTCATGGTGATGTTAATGCTTTCTTCGGGCTTGACTTCATTACTATAGTTGATCTGTAGCCATTCAAACTGGTACTTGCGCCAGAACGAGACTGGGAAGCAATCGCAGAGCCAATCGACATACTGGGTATTATTGACATGCCCCATCAGATCCAGGCTGGAATAGTTTGCCTGAAAGACATGTTCTTTGGTAAAACCGGTTGGGTGAGTGAGTTTATCGAGCGTCTCTTCCAAAATAAAGCGTCCCTCATTGTCCGGGAGTGCCACGCTGAGGGTCTCGGGTTTAACAAAGCGGTGGGTTTTGGTATTCACCAGCAGCCAGGCAGTCGTCGCATGTGCCACCGATTTACCTTTCTCGTTGTTAAGCGAATAGTCACGCATCCCGAAGATCTTCTGTTGCCATCCACGCGGCCAAGTCTGAGCTATGATTTTGGTGCCAACCGATGGAAACTCATAGAAGCGGATCTTGGTACGCACCAATATCCAGGCAAGATTCATGGCTTGTAAGCTGTAATAATCCACCCCAAGGTGAAAGGAATGATGCACAGTGATTTCTTCCATAATGCGCAGGACAGCTGCCGGTTTCCAGCGTAATGCAAAATCGGTCTCATGTGAACGAACCTCGAAATTTTCCTGCCAGATAGTTTGTTGTGCCAAAGGTATCTCCCTGAACTTTGAATGATCCTATTTTTTCTCTAATTTTACCTTACCACGGTTTCATTTCAAGAATGCAGTCAGGGTGGTTTTTGGCGGGCATCTCAGCCAAAAACACCAGTCAATCCCAGTTAATTGAGATGCTACGTACTATCTTTTTTCCCTTTGTTATAGAAGGTTATAATAAACTGAGTTTTCAGATTGGTATGAAAAGAAAGAAAAACTGGTCTAAATATTGCAACTAATAAACCAAACCTAACTTTGCCGACACTCTGAAACATAAATAAATGAATCAGAATAGGCAAATTCAGCCTCAATGGATCGTATACTGAAATTTGGAGGGCATTATGCAAATATTCTTAGTTTTAGCACTGATCATTGCTTTGATCGCCGTTGTATTCACTATTCAGAACACTGCTCTGGTGACAGTCACATTCCTGTTCTGGGATCTTAATCAATCATTGGCGTTCGTTGTTTTGCTGGCGATTTTATCTGGGGTATTGATTAGCCAGTTTGTCTCAGTACCTGGCAAATTCAAGCGGACGATGGAAAACAACAACCAGAAAAAGAAAATCAAAGAACTGGACACCGAATTAATGAGCACCAAAGTCAGGCTGGAAGCATTGAAACAGGAACTGGAAATCTACCACACTCAGGTTAATCCATCCAATGGGGAAGTTGCCCCAGAGGTTGCCCCACCAGTTTCTTCAACCAAGAACTTCCTGAATGGGATCAAAGCAAAACTAAAGCCCTAAGAGTCCTCTACCCAAAAAAAACACTCCACAATTCCTCTCAAACTCCTTCCCAAGGGAGGTTTGAGGGGTATTGTATTAAATAGGGGCAATGCTGACCTTTCAGATCAGTTCTTGGATTGCATGATGTAAAAGACGTACCCGTACCACTCGCTGTATTTCAGGAAAAGATCATATTCTTCGAGTGCCTCATCCAGTTGAGCCAGTTTTTCCGAATCGTCCCGGTACTGGTCCCGCAACATCGTGACTCTTGCCTGCATCGGCTGGTAATATTCTTCTGTCCAGCTTGTATCGGGCAGGACAAAATAATCAATAAGATAAAATCCACAATCATGGATGATATTCAGGTTCTGTTCCAGGGTTTTCATCGCTGGATACTCTTTGTTCCAATACGTCTGAATCTCCTGCGGTGCATCCGCCTTCTGCCAGGAGAGTTCGGTCACAACGATGAAGCCATTCTTCTTGAGCAATGTTTTCCATGCATGCAAGCCGGCTTCAAAGCCCATGATATAGATCGCACCTTCAGACCAGACCAGGTCAAAGCTGGCTGGCGGAAATTTCAAGTCTTTCATCGATTGATTGTGAACTTTTATCCTGTGTGCTTGCCCCTGATCAATCACCATTTGCTGCAGATGATCAAGGAATGGTTGGTGGGTATCGACAGCATGGATGATTCCATCCGTGATAGCTGCCAGATCCATCGTCTGGGCACCCGGCCCACAACCCACGTCGAGAATGATTGGTTCATCTGGGAGTGCTGCCAATTTGCGGAAAGCCCGTCTGGTCGAATCTGAATCACCCGGTCCTTCGCGTGGCAAGTCTTTGTGAATTTCGAAAAACAACTCCATTAAACACTCCTGATTTTTTTGTTGTAATGATACCAAAAAGATTTCACAATTATCTAAATAAATCTGAGTTGGTCATTATGACAATAAGTAATTTTGTTTCATTATTTTATCTCAAAAACAATCCAGTTTTTCATGCTTTTGAGGGCTTCATATCTACCCAAAGAGCAGGGAGGATAATCGGGTTCGCCAGCATCCACGAGAATAAACTGGATCGCATTTTCTTTCAGCCAATAATAATCACATACTTTCTCATCCGGAAAAATAGGAACAATTTTACGTGTGAATTTCTCGCCAAAAAGCCCATATTCGTAATAGACGGTACTGGTCGTGGCAATCCCAAGGACGCCATCCTCTGGAACGGTTTGATCGACAAGATAGAGCATTTCTTTAGTGTCATAGGATTGGGCAGAAATGGAGTCGAATCGATGCTGGATCCAGAAGGCTTTGTAGCCCCAGAAGGATTTGGCTGGATTGCTAAAGATTGACATGAACAAGGTTAATACGGACAATACAATGATAAAAAAGATGAGGAGATTGCTGAGTTTACTTTTCAAGTTGTCAAGTAAGGCTGCCAGACCGATTGAAAGACAGGCGAATAATGTGATGAAGTAGCGGCCATCATAAGGCGTCCATCCGGATCTTAAGAAGGCAAATGATAGGGGTACCGTCAATAAAAAGATTGTGGTAATTAACATCAGTGGATGTTTTTTTCGTATTGCATTAACAATCACATAAATGGACACCACAAAAAAAATAAAAATCCCAACAATTCCAAACCAGGAGGAGTCTTCCGAAAAAGGAATATGGTCCACATAGCGGAAAACGTGCTGATTGAGTAAGGATTTATTCACCTCCAGTGAGATGCCGGTTTGCTCCACGATCTGTGCTGGTAACCAGGCTTTGTCCTGCATCAATTTTCCCAGATAGGGTTCAGGAATCCCCTGAAAATCTGCGATCTGGTAAGCCCATCTTACCGACATGAGGGCGAGATGTTCGATTGTGGTTGATTCAGATTGGAAAGCACTTTGCGAAGTCATCTCCAGAGCATCAGGACCCAGGAAGGAACTGAATGAAACTTTATTGCTGATAAAAATCGGGGAACTGAAGAGGAAAAAGGCGATCATCGAGGAAACGCCAAGTGTGATGACCTCCCGGAAGGCGAGTTTCTTGAAGAAAAGCCAGAAGAGAACAAAGGCAATTGCTAAACCAGGTAGATACCCGGCGACGGAATAATTCGTACCGATGGACAAACCAATACTCAAACCAGACAAAATCAAATACCCGTTATTTTTTTCTTTGAGATGAAAATAAAAGAAATAGATTGCTGATAAGACCAGCAGGGAACTGACATGGTCATGACGGGTGGAGGTGAAGTTCAACTGGACAACCGGTAATGCTGCCCAGGTGAGTGCGGAAATCACTGCAATAATCTTCTTTTTGGTAAGTTCCAGACTCAAGCGGTAGAGCAGGATAATCGAAAAATAACCGGAAATGTAGGTGATTAAACCCAGCAGACGCTCACTTCTGGTGAATAATAATGTCCAGTAACTGACAATTTCTGCATTGAATGGAAAGGTTAATTGCCAGAAAACTTTGGTGTTCCAGGGCAGCCAACTGCCGAACTGGTCCCACATGCCCAGACGTGCCAGATGAATCATCAACGAATCGTTGTTGTTGGGTGGCACAAAGAATACATATACCAGATTCAGGATCGCAACAGCAGCGCTGATAATGATAAACGCCAATACTAGGTATGATTTTGATAATTTCTTAAGATCGAAAGGTGGTAATTTAAATGGAAGAATAGGCTGCCCGGGTGTTGTTCGATAGTGGACAATGAGTGTTGAAATAATTAAGAGGATTATCTGAAGCAGGAAAATGAATCCAGGATTGTTCATCCGGAAAAACAAACCTGCTACAGTCATTGTAAAAACAATCAAGGAGAATATCAGCAGGAAAACACCTAGACACCAATCCAGAAGTGATTTATATTTGAAATAGCGATTTATTTGTAACGAGATGAATAGAAAAATACCAAATGAAATTATTAATAAAAGCATCAATTAGTCTGCTTCCATCTTTCCGACTGGTTGAATCCTCTACCAAATTTTATCACAATAAAATATTGATACCTCTCAATAATCCGGGTCAGGCAGGTGGTTTTGAGGGCTTTACCAACAAAATTACTCTGACCAACGTGATGAAGAGTTGATGCCCAGGAAGAATGATTGGCTGGACTGGAATGCGCATAGGACAGGTGAGCCTGAATCGTCAAATTCCTGCTTGACTTAGTGGGAGGAATCATTATAATTTTAACTGGTATGACCTCTTACCAATTTCATTGATTTAATCATCTCATCTATTCAGCGAGGTTCTCATGATTAATCCAGGTTGGCGAGCTTCTTTGTGGGCTGATCTTTCACGGCCCTGGGATGTTATTGTGATTGGGGGAGGCATTGTTGGTGCAGGTGTATTCCGGGAAGCCGTAGAAGCCGGGTTGAAAACCTTGTTGGTAGAAGCTCACGATTTTTCCTCGGGGACCTCCAGTCGCTCATCCAAGATGGTACATGGTGGCTTACGGTACCTGAAGAATGCAAAGGTAAAATTAACCCTGGATTCATCACGGGAACGTCAGCGCTTGATCCACGAAGGAAAAGGTCTTATTGACCCGCTGCATTTCAATATTGTGAATTATCAGGGAGATCATACACCAGGATGGATGTTTGGTTTGGGATTGATCGTTTATGATATTATGGTGCTGCGTTGGAAACATTCAAAATTTTCCAGACAAAGGCTAAAAGAGATTTGTCCACAACTCAATGAAAAACAACTGGTGGGTGGATATGGTTTCTATGATGCACAAACTGATGATGCCCGGTTAGTTTACCGGGTCATACAGGAAGGTCAATCTGCCGGGGGCAGTGCAATCAATTACACCAAAGTAGAAGACCTTTTAAGGAACGATAAAGGTAAAGTTTGCGGTGTGCAAATTAAAGACATGTTTTCTGGTGAGGAACAAGAGGTAAGAGCTGGTCTTGTGGTCAATGCCTGTGGTGCGTGGGCGGATGGTCTCAGGGAGAAAATTGGAAAGCCTCCGCGGTTACGCCTGCTGAGAGGTAGCCATCTGATCTTTTCTCACGAAAGGGTTCCCCTTGATGATGCCATCAGTTTTCTGCACCCGGAAGATCAACGCCCGGTGTTTGCATTTTCATGGGAAGGATCCACGCTGGTGGGAACAACCGATGTGGATCACAATCATGTGATGGAAACGGATCCATGCATCTCAACGCAAGAGGTGGACTATCTAATGGTTGCCATAAATCACATTTTCGATTGTCTGCATTTGACAACCGAGGATATCCGTTCGACATTTGCCGGGGTTCGTTCGGTATTGGATACGGGCAAGGCTGACCCATCCAAAGAAGCGCGCGATGAAATTCTGTGGGACGAGGATGGTCTGATCACAATAACGGGCGGAAAACTAACCATGTTCCGGCACATGGCACAACGAACGTTGAAATTTTCACGCAAGTATTTACCCGACAAGATTAAGTTTGATCCGGAAGGCCGGGCGTTGGATTGGATCAATGAACTAAAAAATCAAGCTGTTTGGGAAAATCATCTACTCTCATCGCAACAAAAATTACGGCTGATTGGACGATATGGGAACAAAGCAGCAGACTTGATCCTTGCATCCGATAGGGATGATTTTGAATGTATTGGGGATACACAAACCCTGTGGGCTGAATTGAGGTGGGCAGCCAGCAACGAACAGGTTGTGCATCTGGATGATCTGCTCTTGCGGCGTACCCGTCTTGGGTGTTTGCTTCCTCAAGGTGGGCAATCGATCATGCAGGATGTTCGCGAGATCTGTCAAAAAGAATTGGGCTGGGATGATTTACGCTGGAATGAAGAAGAGAGCGCTTACCAGGATCTATATGCTCAATCTTATTCAGTTCCCCAGCCTGTACTGGTGTAGATTTTTGTTTTTGAGAGGTAAAAAAGTGGGAAAATCAACCAAATTTCAGCCAAACTGGCTTGAACAAATTGCTTCAGAACGCTCCTATCGCAGTTTATTTAAATGGGGTGATGCAGATGGGTTCAAACATCCTAATCAGGGGATGTATCAAATGCTCAAAGATTTCTTTGAATTGAAAGATGATGATTTTAAAATTCCAGTCAATCCTTGTTTGGAGGAATTTTCTGAAGTAATCCCCTGCCTGATATCTTCCAGGCATATTGTACATCTTTCGAACATCGTTGGCGAGGAGAATCTATCCACCGATACTTATCATAGAACCCGTACTTCGTATGGTGCCGGTATGATTGACGCCTTGAGGGTCCGCCAAAAGATTTTTGAAAACCTGCCAGACGTGGTTATTTCTCCACGAAACAATCAGGAGATTGCAGCGATTATTTCATATTGCCAGGCAGAAAATCTGCCTGTTACCATCTATGGAGCTGGTTCCACCGTCACGCGTGGAACTGAAGCGGTTCTCGGTGGGGTTTGTATTGACATGAGCCGGCATTTGAACAAGGTGCTTGCCTTTAACGAAACTAACCAGACAATCACAGTTCAGGCTGGCATGTATGGGCCGGTATTGGAAGAGATTCTAAATAATGCCCCGGAAAGATTGCAAGCTCAAAGACGATATACCTGTGGGCATTTTCCACAATCTTTTTTACATTCCAGCGTTGGCGGTTGGGTGGTAACACGTGGCGCTGGACAGAATTCGACCTATTACGGCAAGATTGAAGACCTGGTGCTTTCCCAAAAATATATAACTCCGGTAGGTGAGATGCAAACACCAGGTTACCCACGCTGTGCAACAGGTCCAGATTTTAATCAGATCATGATCGGGTCGGAGGGCTGTTTTGGTGTCCTGACTGAAGTGACCCTCAAACTGTATCGCTACCAACCTGAAAATAAACAACGCTACAGCTATCTTTTTAAAAATTGGGAGGAGGCACAACTTGCTGTAAGAGAAATCATGCAGGCAGAAGGTGGGCATCCTTCCGTATTTCGGCTTTCTGATCCGGAAGAAACAGATGTCGCCATGCGAATGTATCATATTCACGGTTCAATGGCTGATGGCGTACTGAAAACTTTGGGGTACAAACCCATGCAGCGTTGTCTGTTGTTAGGATCATGTGATGGAGATAAAGCCTATACCCACCTGGTCAAAGGCATAATCGCCAGGACTGCACGAAAATACCATGCTTTTACACTGACGCCATTTGGAGTCACCCAACGCTGGGAGAAAAGCCGTTTTACTGACCCATACATTCGTGAAGATCTGATGGACTTTGGAATTCTGATCGATACGTTGGAGTGTGCTGTCACCTGGGAACAATTACCAAAGGTGCATGAACATGTGAGGAAGTTTGTTAAAAACCGCCCGAAAACCATCTGTATGACGCACCTGTCTCATGCTTACCCGCAGGGCACCAATCTTTACTTCATCTTCATAGCCCGCATCACGGACATCGATGAATACCTGAAACTTCAATATGGGGTTTTACAGGCAATTCAGGAAACAGGTGCGTCAATGAGCCACCACCACGGTATCGGTAAACAAACCGCTCCCTGGCTGGAAGGTCAGATAGGGACTGCAAATATGGAAGTCATCAGGATCTTAAAAAAGCATTTCGATCCAACAAATATCATGAATCCAGGTGGTACATTGGGGTTGGATATGAGTGAAGAGCAGCGCGAAAAGAAATGGGGATTTAGAAAGAAGCCGGATCAATAATCTGATTCACCGGGCTGCCAACCGGTTTGAACTGCCCACTCTTCTGCGGCAAAATAAATCAGATCCACTGCCGGATCCTTGACGTCCGGATACATGCCAGGAACCGCAAGATGTTCTGCCAGCATTCTCTTCAGATGGGCGTACGCCTCAGCAGTTTTGGGATGCGAACGAAGATAGTCACGAAATAGAAGCGGATAGCGTTGATTGACACATCCGGGGACACGCATATGGGTATGCGTGCGGCGTTGATTTGCTGGAGCATTAAAATACAACTTCTCCCATTGTTGAGGATCCTCATTCTGTCCTGGAGGTACATGATCGCGATACTCGCCACCCGGTAGACTGTATCCCAGCTTTTCCATTGCCTGAATCACATCCTGATTAAGTGCCGGGACAGTGATTTGGATATCAATAATATCTTTGGCAGGCAAGCCAGGTACGGAGGTGGAACCAATATGGTCAATTCGTAAGGCCAGATCACTCAGTCCTTCGCGGAGATGTCTGGCAATTTGTGCAAATTCCTGCGGCCAGCTTTCTTTATAATCAACAATCTGGTATTTAAGATTTGTCATTTAAGTCTTCCGTTACTCTTGATCGGTGCCAAAAATATCATTTCGAATGATTTTTTCCATTTGCCAGAGAGCACCATTCGTATTTGCCAGCAAGGTGATCTGTAGATTACTATCCGGATAAAAACTTGATGAAAATTCAACACCCGGGTCATCGCCTACAATCGACAAACATCGTTGACCAGAGAGCTCATCAACCCAGACTCCATAGCCATAATGATTGGGGTCTTCAGGTTTTACCCTCACCAGAGGCGAGGTCATTTTGCTTAAAATTTCGTCACCGAAATATGTCTTATTCCATAATGCCCGCCAAAAACGACCAATATCTGCTGCAGTACTGAAGGTACCTCCATCTCCATGCCCAACAATCGGAACAGAAAAAAGGTTTGACCGCCAGGTACCATCTTCCTTCATGATATATCCCAAGGCACAATTTTCTGGCAACCTATCGCTGGCGTAATACCCGGAGGAACGCATCCAGGCTGGGCCAAAAATTCGTTCCTCAACATAATCCTGGAAACGCTTTCCTGTGATCTTTTCAATCACCAAGCCCAACAACACGAAGCCCATGTTATTGTAGGAAAACCTTTCGCCAGGAGTGAATTTCATGGGTTTGTCTTTAATAAATGGGAGAAATTCCAGGGCTCTGCGCATCTGATTGACTGGTGTTTTTCGCCAGCATTCTTCGTAATCTGTCTCGGTTTCCTCATCAAAGTAATCAGGAATACCACTGGTATGAGTCAATAATTGTTCAATGGTGATTGCCGGGTTCAGGTTAGGAAGCAATCCCGATGTAAAGCCTTTCAAAAGCTGCTTAAACTGAAGTTGACCGGCAGCTACCAATTGACAGATGGCGGTTGCAGTGAAGATCTTGCCCCCAGATGCAATCCCAAAGCGGGTATTGAGCTGGTTGGGGAGTTTATCACTGCGATTGGCGAAGCCATAGGCATGTGAAAAAACTGCCTTTTCCTGATAAGCAACATGAATCACTCCACTGAATGGTTGCTCTCTCAGCTGTTGGTCAATGGCATCAACCAGGGTATCAAAATTCAAGTCAGTCAAAAATTCACCTGGGGAGATCTGTTTGTGGTCAGATACTTAAATATTAAAGCGAATATTCAATACATCGCCATCTTTGACAATGTATTCTTTCCCTTCGAGACGTAATTTCCCTTTGGCTTTGACTTCATTCATCCCGCCAAATGTAATCAAATCTTCGTAGGAGACAACTTCCGCACGGATAAACCCTTTCTGCAGGTCGGTATGAATGACACCCGCTGCTTCGGGAGCCAGAGCACCGGTTCTCACTGTCCAGGCGCGGCATTCATCCGGTCCGACTGTGAAGAAAGCGTGTTGACCCAGGAGATCGTATGAATATTTGATCATCCGGTTTAAGCCTAACTCGGTGATTCCATATTCCTGCATGAACATTTCCGCGTCTTCAGCGGGAAGTTTTGCCATGTCCATTTCAAGTTTGCCTTGCAAATCGACAACCAGACTATGCTGATGTGGATAATCAATTGGCGGTGGGGCTTTTCCTTCTGCGAGATTTAAAAGCAACATAACAGGTTTAAGACTTAAAAATCCAAAACCGGACAGACTGTTGGTCTCATCCGAACTCATTTCCATGTCTCGTAGGGGAATTTCTTCATTCAGAGCAGTTTGCATTCGCTCAAACAAATGTATATCTCGATCAATAGTAGCTTTGTCCCTGCCAGCACCTTTTCGGCGTTCATCTGTCAATCGTTCCAGCTTGCGTTCAATAAAGATGAGATCGTTAAGAATGAATTCCCCATCCATCATGTGTAAATCCCGTACGGGATCAACGGATCCTTCCTGATGAGGTACATTGTCGTCCTCAAAGCAGCGCAGCACATGAATAAATCCATCCATTTGGGTGAGCTGGTTAAGCAAACTGCCAGATATGCCACTTTTCCCGGCGCTGCCATCAAGGCCGGCAATATCAGTATAGGTGATTTTGGCATAGATCGTCTTCTTGGGATTGAACATGACTGACAGGCGATCCACACGGGGATCTGGAACATCAACGACAGCCGTGTTAACTTGAACCCGACCAGCTGAGATGCCAGTCGGTATATCACCACTTGTGACTGCATTAAAAATTGTAGTTTTTCCAGATTGGGGTAACCCGATAATTCCTAAGCGCATATGAATGAATTCCTTGACCCTTCTGTGATTTTTAGATATACTCTGCACTACTCAATGCCGGAGTGGCGGAACAGGCAGACGCGCACGACTCAAAATCGTGTACCTTCGGGTATGTGGGTTCGATTCCCACCTTCGGCACACAGCGATTATATCATAGGCAATACACCTAATTAAGTTGGCATTTTGAGCCAACTTTTTTGTTGTTCCCCTATTTTTTAAAATCACCAGAATGGGAATGGAAGATCTTATTGAAATGAACCACTCATAAAAAAACACCCAGACAGATAATAGATACGAAATTTTTGATTTAAACGATAAATTTCGTGCGGACGTCCTTGTTTAATGCCTGAAAGACAGCCTCCAATTGTTCGCGATCTTTTGCAAAAAAAGGAACTGTCACCGCCAGATATTTATTTCCATTACTGGATCTTGTTGTTATCGCCTGAACCTCAATCTCACCCACAACAGCAACCATTGTATCAATGACAAACTGAAGGTAATCATCGCGATCATCACCGATGGATTTAATGGAGATGGGGCATGGAAATTCATAAACGTTTGGAGATTCAGACATCATTGATCCTTTATTTAAATCATTATTCATCTTTTCATCAGAGGCCAATATTTTTTTGGTGGTGACGTAAATCTGTTCATGAGTCTAACATAGCTTCATCAGAATTGAGATTCATCTTTCCATTTTCTGGACAACCTAGATGGAGATATTACTGGAATTTTTTATCTTCTCATTGTATACTTTTTAAATTCAGAATGACTCTGAATCTTTTTCTGTAAATTTAAATTAAGGAATGATCACTCAAAATCAGGTTAGAGGGTAGCACATGAAAGCATCAGTCTCACAACAAGAATTGGCACATGGCTTAAGCACCGTATCAAGAGCAGTTTCTCCGCGCAGTACCTTGCCCGTACTTGCAAATGTATTGATCGCAACAGATGAAGGACGAATCCGTCTTTCAGCCACCAATCTTGAATTGGGTATTTCTTGTTGGATCAAAGCCGAAATTGAGGAGGAAGGATCGATTACTGTTCCATCCCGCACAATTTCTGATCTGGTAGGTGCTTTGCCGAATGACCGGGTCGAAATGTTGTTAAATGATCGCACGCAAACTTTGAATATTCAATGTGGAACCAACAGTACAGATATTAAAGGAATTGATGCACAAGAATACCCGCCAATGCCATTACCAGAAAAAACAGGTGGCGTAGCCCTCAATATTGCTGACATTAAAGAGATGATCCAACAAGTCGCTTTTGCTGCTTCCTCTGACGAAGCTCGACCAGTGTTGCAAGGTGTCCTGACGCAAATCGAAGGAAATTCAATGACCATGGCTGCAACGGATGGATTTCGTATCTCTGTACGTTCTTTGACTGTCAATAATCCAACAGATAAAACCATTTCGGTAATTATTCCAGCACGCGCATTGAATGAATTAGCCCGAATTGCTGCCAATGGCGATGAGACTGTCAGCATGAGTATCCCGTCAGGCAGAGGGCAGGTGGTCTTTAATTTGAAAGATGCAGAACTTGTCTCGCAATTAATCGAAGGAAATTTCCCGGATTATAAGGTTATCATTCCTCGAACCTATAAAACCCACACGGTTCTCTCAACCCCCAATTTCCAAAAAGCCTGCCGGCAGGCAGAAATCATTGCCAGGGATGGTAATAATATTGTCCGAATGCATATCCAACCAAAAATGGAAGGACCGGGCATAGTCGAAATTTCTGCTCAATCAGAAGAAACCGGAAATTCCGAAGTGCAGATTGATGCCAATATTGATGGGGATGGTTTGTTGATTGCTTTCAATGTGCGTTATTTACGTGAAGTGCTGGATATTATTAAAACACCCAGTGTGGCACTGGAAACCAACGCTAACAATACACCTGCCACCCTTAAACCGATTGGAGAAGACGAATTTGTGCATGTTATCATGCCTATGCATTTAGGGTAAGGACAATAAAGTTAAACTTTGCCCGGTTATTTTCTGTGAGGTTTTTAACCATTTTGATAATGAGAAGGTTAGTGTTGAGGAGACAGTTTTATGGCATCTAATTCCAACTCCACTGACCGATTATTAACTATTTATCTGGCATTAGGGCAGTACCCCATTCTCGGCAGTCGAATTCGAATGCGAATGCGGCGATTGATGTTTGAACGCGGCATCATCCAACCACAAGCTTTTGAAGCCAGGGTGCGGGAAATGGCGATTCGTTCGCAAGATCGCGAAGGGATTCGGGATCCATATAGTGAAGAGGACTCTGAAGTCTGGGATATGCGGATCCAACGGATCCGCGATCAGCTGACCGACCTGCTCTTCAGCCATCAGGTATCCTTTGATGAGTTTGAAAAAATCACCAATGAGGTCTTATCCGAAAGAGGTATTGGCCAACAGGATCATTTACTATCTATAAATCCCGAATTAGCCCCTCAGGAAATTGTATTTGAACAGGCAATGATGTTTGAAAAACTCAGTCCAGAGGACCGCGTTAAATATGAAGCCAGAATGCAGGAAGCGAAAGTAGTTTTAATCCGCAACTTGATCAGTGATCAACTGCAATATATCAATATCGCCAAAGAGTGGTTTACGCTGGGCGATTTATTGGAGATTCGCAAGCGAAAAATTGGTGCTGGTAAAATCGGGGGAAAAGCAGCTGGCATGTTGCTGGCACATCGTGTCCTGGCCGATACAGAAGAGTTTGAGTTCAGTGCCTGCATGAGTCCACCGCAATCCCATTACATTGGTTCCAATGAAATCTACACCTTCATGACCATCAATGACCTCACCCACTGGAATGATCAGAAGTATAAAAGCGAAGAAGAAATGCGGGCAGAGTATCCGGCAATTGTGCGGGATTTTCAAGCAGGGGAATTTCCACCTGATATTCTGGATCGGCTTGAGGCTATCCTGCAAAAGAAAGAAAAACAACCAATGATTGTTCGGTCTTCCAGTCAATTGGAAGATAATTTTGGCACTTCCTTCGCAGGCAAGTATGACAGTGTGTTCCTGCCAAATCAAGGAACATTGGATCAAAATCTCAAAGATTTGACGCGAGCCGTGGCTACTATTTATGCTTCCACCCTCAACCCCAATGCACTCCTCTATCGACGGGCAAGGGGATTGCAAGACTATGACGAACGGATGGCTGTCCTCATTCAGGAAGTCCAGGGACAACAATTCGAAAAGTATTATTTTCCACATGGCGCAGGTGTTGCTTTCAGCCGCAACACATATCGTTGGGCACCTCAAATTCGTGCAGAAGATGGTTTTGTACGTCTGGTTTGGGGACTGGGAACCAGGGCAGTTGATCGGGTTGGAAATGATTATCCTCGTGTTATCGCTCTCTCACATCCATTATTGCGTCCCTCCTCCATTCCAAAATTGATTCGCCGGTACTCACAACAATACGTAGATGTAATCGATCTGGAAGAAAATGCATTCAAGACCCTCCCGATTCATGAGGTACTAAACTCAAGCTATAAACCCTTACGTTATATTGCCCAGCTATCTCAAGGAGGAGATTTTCAACCCATTCGCAGCCGTGTGATCGATGGCGATCCCAAAAATCTGGTGGTAACGTATGATGAATTTCTCAAACGCACAGATTTTGCAGAAACAATGCGTGAGATGTTAACTGCGCTGGAAAGGGCTTACAAATTGCCTGTGGATGTGGAATTTACGATTACCATCGATGAACCCGAATTAGGCAAACCGGAGATCTGTATCAGCGTGGTGCAATGTAGACCACAGGCACAATTAATGTCGTCGGCTGAGGTAAAAATTCCTAAGAAGATTCCAGAAGAAGATATCATTTTTGATACTCACTTCGTGGTGCCGCATGGGGAGATTCAACGAATCACACACGTGATCTATGTACCGCACGAACCTTATTTTTCATTGCCAACCAACAACGACCGTTTCAATCTGGCAAGGGCGATTGGAAGACTCAACAAAGCCCTCGAAGGGGAGGTTTTCTTCTGTGTTGGACCAGGCCGCTGGGGAAGTTCAAATGCGGATCTGGGGGTACCTATCGATTATGGAGACATTTATAATGCGCGGGCATTGATTGAATTGGCTGGCGAACATTTTGGACTACCACCAGAACCTTCCTTAGGGACACATTTCTTTCAGGACTTGATGGAATCACAAATCTACCCGCTGGCAATCCCTTTGGATGAAGGTCAGAATTTGATCAACGAAGAATTCTTTGAACAGTCTCCCAACCATGTGTCCGATTATTTGGAATTGGATCCTCAGTTAAGAAATTCTTTAAAATTAATTAAAGTAAATGACTTTCGCCCCAATCACCATATTCGTATTTTAATGAATGATGATGATAGTCGTGCTCTTGGCTATCTGGTGCCGGAAAACTTTGGCAATGAATAAAATTCATGATTATTAAGATGGTACAAATTACTCATCTATTCCAAACGCATCTGACTCTTCGTCAACTTCAGTTTGTATCTGATCAGGATCAATTTCTTCTTCAAGGGTATGGGTGGTGAGCTTATAATGACCTTTAAGGTCATCTCTGACTGTACCCTCCCATAGTGGTATACCACTAAAGTAAGCAGCTCGACCAAGCATGTGGGTTGCTATAGGTGCAGTGACAATCAGGAAAGAAATTAAAGCAATTGCACGAGTATAAATAGAAAATTCATTAAAATGGATCGCCGCTGCCAGCACCATCAATCCCGTTCCAAGCGTGCCCGCTTTGGCAGTGGCAGACATACGCAGGAAGAGGTCGGGCATACGAATGAGACCAATCCCAGCAACCAGCACCAAGAAGGCTCCGATTAACATCATGATCATGACAACAATTTCCCGCAATTCTAGACCCTCCTTTCGAGATAATAAGCAAAAGCGACTGTTCCTAGAAAGGTGATCAGTGCCAGAATGATGGCAACATCCATAAAGCTGGAATGGTTAAATTGAACTGCATAGGCAACAAAAAATCCAATTGCCATAATTGAGATTAGATCCAGTGAAATGATACGATCCGGGAGATTTGGACCGCGAGCCAAACGGATGAAGCAAGCAATAAAACCAACTGCCAGGAAAATATAAATGACATACCAAAGAATATCAATGATCATTCAACGATCTCCCTCACCCGACGTTCAAAATTGTTTTTGATCCTATAGACAAAATCTTCGGGGTCATCAAGATCAAATACATGTACATAAAGTGTCTTTCGGCTGGATGATATATCTAGACTGAGGGTTCCCGGTGTTAGGGTGATCATGTTTGCCAGCATCACAATACCAATCTCAGTCTTAAGATCCAGTGGAACAGCAACAACAGCTGGTCTCAATTTAGGACGCAGGGACAGGATTGTGATGGTCAAGCGCACATTGGAAACAAAAATCTCCCAAAGAAAAAACAAAACAAATTCAATCACAAGTGGAACTTCTTTAAAATACTTTTGCGAACCAGGTGACTTTTGGAATAGCCAAAGGATGATATAACCTATCACATAGCCAAAGAGCAAATAAGTGGGTTCAAAATTTCCCATTAAGGCACTCCAGGCAAGTGCTAATAAGACGTTCAGCAGAAACAGACTCATCTAACCACTCCTAATACAGCCCGGATATAAACCGATGGATCCATTAATTGGGCTGCTGCTGCCTGAGAAACTTCAAATATTGGATTGGCTAATAAGCCTAACAAAACGGATAACAAGACCATGATCAAGCTGGGCACCCATCTCCAGGCAGATACGGTTCGTTGTTGATCCAGGTATTTAGACTCTTTGGGTGTTTTCCAGTATGCTTCGTTCCATACTTTCGTCATTGAAAAGAGTGTCATCAGGCTAACAACCAGCGCAACCCCAATGATGAAGTATTGTCCACTTTCAAAACCTGCAATTATCAAGCCCAATTTTGCAAAGAATCCCGAAAAAGGTGGTAAGCCTGCCACCGAGAGCGCTGGCAAGAGAAAAAGCATAGAGAGACCAACTCGGTTTTTATATAAACCACCCAATTGTTTCAAGTCAAAGGAACCCTGAATATATTCAACCATGCCAGCAGAAAGGAAAAGAGCTGTTTTGGCCAATATAATGTGCACCAGAAAGTAGATACTGGCTGCTATTGCATACTCGGTGAACAGCCCTAAACCCATTAATATATAACCAATCTGACTGATAATGTGGAATGAGAGCAAGCGGCGAATATCTGTTTGAGAGGCAGCCCCTAAAACACCTGTCAGCATGGTAAAACCTGCAGAAATAAGAATAATGGTATGTGTATACTGGCTGTCCATTGGAAAAAGCAGTGTGAAGAAACGGATCAGGGTATACATCCCAACCTTCGTCAGCAATGCAGAGAAAAGTGCTGTCACTGTTATGGGTGGGGTATGATAGGAGGCCGGTAACCAGAAGAAAAGAGGAAAAATTGCTGACTTGATTCCAAACGCAACCAGAAAGAGAACAGCGATCATTGTCACCTGGCCGGATGAATGAACTGCCTGGAATCGCAAAGCCAGATCAGCCATATTGAGTGTTCCTGCCAGGTTGTATGTCAGGCCAATCGCTGAAAGAAACAGGATGGATGCCAACAAGTTCAGGATTACATATTTGATGCCACCTTCAATTTGAGATCTTTCCCCTCCTAATGAAATCAGGACAAAAGATGACATCAGCATCACCTCAAACCAGACATACAGATTAAAGAGGTCACCTGTACAGAGCGAGCCATTGACACCCATCAAAAGGAACTGGAACAAGGGGAAATAGCCATATTTTCTGCGTTGTGTGTCAATCCCCTTCCAACTGTAAATCGCAAGCAGGAAGGCAACAATCGAGGTAGTCAAAAGCATTATCGCACTGAAGAGGTCTACAACCAGTGATATACCGTAGGGCGCTGGCCAATTTCCAACCTGCAACACATGGATACCTTCCTGTTGCACATTGATAAAGATGATGATATTGGTCACAACCAATAATCCAGTACCAATGATCGCTAACACACGCTTAACGCGTTGGTATTCCCAAAGAAAGACACTCAAGATGGCAAAAGCGAATGGGATCAGGATGGGGAAAACAATCATTTGATCTCATCCTCCAGATCGGAAAGAATTTCCTCGTCATCACAGGGGATGTCCGTGCAATGCATGCTTTCCAGATCGCTGTTGCCGGTAACTACATACACCTGGCGTATAAGGACCACTGCAAAAGCAGTCACACCAAAACTGATCACGATGGCTGTCAGAATCAATGCCTGCGGAACAGGATCAGCATAAACACCTGGGACATTATTGAGCGTGTCGATCAGCGGTGGAACACCGCGCATCAGTGGAGCAGAGTTGAACAATAACAAATTAGCTGCATAACTGAGCAACAGGATCCCAACCAGTACTTTGACCAGACTCCGTCGGAGGATCATGTAGATTCCTGCAGCAAATAAGACACCAGCGGTAATCGCCATCAAGATCAACATCTTACTCGTCCTCCGCAAATTCGAGTAATATCCAAACGACCACGCCAATGACCAGGAAATAGACACCTAGATCGAACAAGGTAGGCGTGCCAACTTTTCCTACTACAGGCAAGGATTGCTCAATCCACATGCCAGTCATGAAAGGCAGGCCATTGAACAAGGGAATCAAACCTGAAATTAAGGAAATCATCAAGCCAGCTCCAGCTATAAAACGTGGATCAAGCGGCAAGAGTTTCCAAAGAGCGCTGGGTGATAACGCGATGGCATACAACATCAATGCACTGGCAGCCACCAGCCCACCAACAAAACCGCCACCGATTTCATTATGACCACGCAGTAGCAAGAAAACCGAAAAGACCAGCATCAACGGCATCAAATAACGAGTTGCAACAGGAAGAATAAAGGATCGTTGCATCTTATTGTTTGCCCCCACCCTTACTCGCTTGTTTCAGACCCAGTAAAGCAAAAACACCAATGGCAGCGATCATCAATACTGTAATTTCACCCATCGTATCCAGACCACGAAAGTCAACCAGAATGACATTGACCACATTGCGGCCTTTTGCCAAAGAGAGACTGTTTTGCATATAGAATTCTGCCAGCTCGGAATTCGAAGGTATGGCTGATGTCAACAGCATTAAACCTGTCATCATGAGACCACCAGCCACCGAAACAATAATATTAACAAGGTTAGAATGAATTGGATAATTGCTTTTCGTGAACTTAGGAAGCTGATAAATCACCAGCACGAACAAAATGACGGTTAGCGTTTCAATCGCAAACTGTACCATCGCCAGATCAGGTCCACTGTATAACAGGAAGAGGATGGCGATCGAGAAACCAATCGCTCCAAGAAATGTAATCGTTGCAAGTCTTGAATTTGCACGAATAACGAGAAGTGAAGAGATTATGATAATCACAATGAAAATCACATCATAAAAACGTGGATTGATCCATTGCGGAATTGGAAAACGATTATATCTGGTCAAAAATGTTGTCACAGATAGTAACACTGAGGTGACAACGATGATGATAATGTAATATCGCAAATATCCACTTTGTAAAAGACGGGTTTGCCAGCCTGCGATCGATAAGAAAGCGCGCATTATCCGGCTGTACATAATGTTGGGGCCTATATGACTTAACTTTTTCCAGAGAGTGGTGAAAAATGGAATCAATTTGTGTGCGACCAGGTAGACACCAATTCCAATGATGAGGGTAACCAGACTGAGATAAAGCATGGGTGTTAAGCCATGCCAGAGGGATAATTTAACTTGCGTTACTTTCTGTAACACAGCACTCGTAGCAGCAGCCACCCATGTCTGTGCAGCACCTTGCGAGAAAATTCCCATCCCTAAGCCGAAGATTGCCAGGACCATCGGAGGGATCCATAACCAGATAGACTCGTGATGTGGATGTATATCTTCTTTCTTTTCCTGCGGTTTCTGCCAGAAGGGACGCAGTCCTACCCAACCTGCAACAGCCACATTCGCAACATTCGCCAGAACTGCCAGCCCAGTAAGAAGATAAGGCAAGTTGGGATAATACAGGGTGCTCTCATACACGTATTCTTTGCTAATGAAACCAATCAAAGGTGGAATGCCAGCCATTGATAAAGCTGCCAATCCGGCTGCGAGAGCAGTGAAAGGCATTAATTTTGCGAGTTTGCCCAGATTTCGGATATCACGGGTGCCTGCAGAATGATCGACACCACCGGCAACCAGGAATAGAGTGCCTTTGTAAAGTGCATGAGTCAATAGAAACAGCATGGCGGATTTAACCGCCAATGGTGTACCCAGACCCAGGAGAAAAACCATACCGCCCAATGAGGAGACGGTCGTATAAGCCAGCAGCTTCTTCATGTCTGTTTGACCCAATGCCAATAAGGCACCACACACCAGCGTCAGCAATCCAATCCATGGCACGACCTGGTTCCAGAGTGCCAGACCACCCAATACCGGCAATAGACGTGCCAACAAATAAACACCTGCCTTGACCATGGTCGCCGAATGCAGGTATGCACTGACCGGTGTAGGTGCTTCCATGGCATTGGGTAACCAGAAATGGAAAGGAAATTGTGCTGATTTTGTCATTGCGCCTAAAAGAATTAATATGAACGCAGCCGAGGCGAGTTTGCTTTCCTGAATCAAGGTAACATCCTGTATCCATCGATTAATCTCAAAACTGCCTGTGATTTGACCCAACAATACTAAACCTGCCAACATCGCCAGACCTCCACCACCCGTGACTAATAATGCCTGCCAGGCTGCTGCCCGGGAACTTTCATACTCAAATTTGTATCCAATCAGGAAAAAGGACGAAATACTGGTCAGTTCCCAAAAGACAAACAACATAAGTGCGTTTCCGCTGATCACTACTCCTAACATGGAAGCCATAAAGATGATCACCCATAAAAAGAAGCGCTCCAGGTGGGGATCATCACGTAGATATTCTCCGCCATACAGGATAACCAGCATCCCAATTCCAGCAATCAGCATAGCCATTAAGAAAGCCAACCCGTCAAGTGTAAAGGACATCCACAATCCCATGCTGGTGACCCAGGGAAATGTGATCGTGGGAGCATTACTGGTTTCTCTTTGCAAAAGGATTAATTGAATCACAACCGTCAGTGGATACAACGCCAACACAAAAGCAGCCCGATGTTTCAAAAGGCGTGTCAGGAATGGTGCGATCAATGCTATGAGAAATCCAGCGAAAATGCTGAAGCTAAGGGTTGTCATTAAGTAGTGATATCCTGTTAAGTCCTAATTTGATTGAATATGTCATGCCTGAGTTGGAGCTTGTTTCTGTCTTTCTCCCAATTCCATCTCTTGCACGACGTTTGAGTTTAATTATAATGGCATTTTCTTGCCATAAGCTCAGGATTATTCCAACGTTTATTGTCAATGGCTTTCATTCAAATGGAATTCGGTCAGAAAAAATTACTGTAGTTGGAATAAAAACAGAAAACCCGGAAGATTGACTTCCGGGTATCTTACCTTATTAAATCTGTTGAAAAGACTTACTTCTTGTTGCCTTTTCCTTGTGATTTTTCTTTATTTTTCATTGCGTGTTCTGGTGGACCGACTTTTTCAGGTTTTCCATGACTGAAGGTTTCGCCTTCTTCAAGTTGTGTTTGTTTGGCTTTTTTGAATAACCAGCCAATTCCACCCTGCAAACCGGGATGCATATCCAGACTCTTGTAATATTCGCCCCAGCCCATTTCTTTGGCGTCTGCTAATAAATCCTCAAAGTCAGATAAATCAAGATCTGCTTCTTCACCCTCTTCAAGTTCTAGGGTGAGTAATCGATATGCTTTCGCTATTTCACCGAGGCCGTAACCTTCTGCTTGCAATTCAAGAATTTCTTGTTCAGTCAGTCCAGTTAATTTGGCCAGGAAACCAACCACAGGGTTCTGGTTGATTGTTTCCTCCTCTGAAAGAGTAGTCTCCTCTTCAGGTGGTTCGCCTTCGTCTGCCGAGACCATGCCAAAGGTACCAACAAAAAGTCCCAAAATGAGACAGACGGAAAAAAGTAGTCGAAAAATTTTCATAGGCAAATCCTTTCTCTAGTTTACAACTTCATTGTACACACTTAAAAGGAAAAGTAAACAGACTCCTTTCTAAACAAGCCTTACCTTTCAAATCTGTAAATTTATCTAGAAAATCGATTCGTGCGGATTTTTCTCGTCAATTTTTGCGAGTGCATATGATGCGATGGCACCAACCACGAAAAGAATGGCGCAGACAAGGATCGTCCAGCCGTTGACACCACGCGGGATGATCGCAATGGTGGATCCAACCACTACGCCCAGAATAAAGTGATACATAAAAGTGTAAGCTTTCTTGAAAAGCCAGTTGATTAATTTAGCAAAGACCAGTACACAAACAACCACGCCAATGATCAACGGGATGATGACACCAAAATCCAGTTGGCGGATACCGCTTGCCATGGGTTGGTAAAGACCAAGATAGATCAGGAAATTGGAAGGACTCATACCCGGAACAACCAGACCCAAACCAAATATAAAGCCACTCAACAGCCAGGTGAAAACATTTGTAGTGATATTGCCGGCAGTTATTGTTTCACCCCAGCGCATGAATGCCAATGTTCCTGCTGCAAAGAGCACTAAAACCAGCCAATGCCATGATTTTCGGCCTTGCTTGCCAGCGGTTTTGAATAATGAGGGGAAGGTACCAACAATAAATCCTACAAAAAGCCAGATGAATTGAGCCGGGTAAACATCAAAAGCGAACTCGACCACTGCTGAGAATGCGACCACACCCAGCACCCCACCAATCCCGATCGGGATAAAAAATAAGACATTCTGCATAAATTTATAGCGCAGGTTGGCCAGAAAACGCACCAGTGGTTCGTAGATGCCGAAGACGACAGCCAGTACACCGCCCGACATGCCGGGCAGGATAGCGCCAATGCCAATCAGAATACCTTTGAGTAAGCGAATACCCCAATCTATTATGTTTGATGGAGTGATTGCTTGGCGAACATTCGATTTAGAAGAAGGATTGTTATCATTCATTTGTTGGTTCCACGTTTTTTTTGTTGTTTGCCGATGGCAACCCCCTGATTGTACATGAGAAGTAGGCAGAATGACAAGAGAAGATTAATTCAGGGATAGGATTTTAATCAAAGCTCATAGATGACAAAATCCACCCAGGAAATGGACTTGAAAATTCATTGTATAATACGGATAACCTGATTTAATCCAATGAAATCTAAACTTATTCTGTTCATCTTAATAATTACACTTTCCGGTTGTAATCGCCAGGGGATTCTCCCAGACAGCTTTCTGATCCATCCTTCTGAGACTGTCGAACTACCTGGGAGTGAATTACCAACAGCAGTCACACCAACATCTCGATCTGCCACGATCACCCCACTACCAACCCGTATGCTTCCAACCAGTAATCCACCTTATGATCCCCCTCCAGATTGGGTACTTCAAGCAGATGCCAACCTTGGTTTTGCGATGAAAATTCCGAACGACTGGGAATCACACGAACCACAATCCTGGGTTGGTTCCAATGGAGAATTGCATTATTCCGTACGCGACAACCATTCTGTTGGAATAAACGCACTATGTCAGTTGGAAGTAAACAACAACCAGAAAATCGGCAGCCAACCCACGATACAGTTGTGGAACAATAATAACGGTTTTTATGGTTGTGAGATATTGCCTTCCAGTGATGCTGTTGACCCCAATGCAATCCTGCTTGCCTGGTACCCTTATATGCTGGATATTGATTTTATTCTTCAGGTCAATCTGACACCACGCTTTGTGAACCCGATCAAGAATGGTTTGCAATCCTGGGGATCAAACACCACGGTTACCCCTATTGCTGAGCAGTCCCCATCCCAGACATCAGACTTTCAGGTTACAGAATTCTCCGGACTTCGATTCGAAGAATATTGGGTGACCAGCCAGGAGTGGTACCAAAAACATGATGTGGAAGCGTTTGCCAGTCGGTTGCCGAAAGAAGCAATCCACCGGAAAGGGGAAATTCAAAACAATTGGAAACAGCAAATTCCTTTCATCAACCAGAAACTTGCCCAATTTGATATTAAAATCACTGGTTGCACTCAGAAAGTCTGCGATACGCCAACAATAGAATTTGGCGAGAATTATGCTGGGTTAGATGGTATTGAGAAAAAAACCATTTCCATATTATCAATAGGGAAACTGGTGATCAATCAGTCCGGAACAAGGTTCTTTCTGCCAATATATGAGCTTAATACATATAAACGTTACCTGATCACAGAGAATAGTATTGAAAATAATGATTTTTCTGTTTTTTATTCCAGCCTTGGATACGTCCCCACGCAAACTTTTATTGGTAATGATCTGATCCAGATTGCTTATGATCCGGAAAATATTACCGAAGCAGGCGGCTCAATAGATCTTCAGGTCTTTCGTAATGATGAACTGATATTCAATTACAAAGTCCTTCCCCATAATCCTGCCAGTGGTCCAGTGCGTGGCCTTTATTCCTATGAAAATCATTGGTATTTGGAAACCGCGGATGTTCTCATCCGTGATGGCGTAGTTTTAAACGAGGAAACAAAAACCGGTGAGATGTTCACCTTCCATTTTCTGAATGAAAAGCCTTTTTATTTTTATCGACAGGAAAAAGACATCCATATTTTTTATGATGGGAATACTCTACCTATCACATACCAGCGTGTGATCCACGAACCAATGTGTTGCTCTGGAGGTATGGTCAATATGACCCTGGCATACAATGCCCTGGGGTTCTATGCCTTACGGGATGGTAGTTGGTATTATATGGTGATAACACCTGTTGTTCCATGAAGGTCAATGCAAATTTATGATCGATAAATCAAACATGTTAAAATAAAATTCATTCCAATTCAGGAGTAAGTGATGAACCGAAGTATGCGTCGAAAAGAGCATCAGATTAGTGATGAATCTGCCAATGAATTATTGCGGAGCGGAGAATATGGAGTGCTTTCCAGTGTGGATAATAATGGCCAACCCTATGGAGTACCGGTCAATTATGTGTTTGATGGTCTGGAGACGATTTATTTTCATTGTGCCAAACAAGGACATAAACTCGATAATTTAAAAACTAACCCGAAAGTATGTTTCACTGTAGTTGGGAACACCCAGGTAATGAATTGGAAATTCACTACCGCCTATGAGAGTGTGATTGTTTTTGGGATTGCCCATGAGGTGGAGGGGGATGAAAAGTATTTGGGCTTGCGGATGCTGGCTTTGAAGTATAGCCCTGATTATGTAGAGAAGTTTAACAAAGATATTGACAAAGCTATAATTCCAACTCAGGTGATGAAAATCCAGGTGAAACAATTGACAGGGAAAGAAAAGAAGTTTGAGAGTAGCTAATTTTCCCAATAACAAATATAACCTTCTGAATCTTCGAATATCAGATCACAATCTTGTTTGAATTTTTCCAGATAGACATCCCCATTGTCGCCATAACGATTAATTGCGGGTTGCCGAAATAAAACAAAATATCGGTCCTCTTTTAAATTTATTAATCCCTCAGAAATTACCTTGGGAAGGTCAATCGTATGTGGAAATCGCCCGCTATAAAATAATAAAAGTGCTGAATCGTTGGATGACAGCGCAATTTGCGAGTCTAGGTGGATAGCCTGTTGGATGAGTTGTGACTCCTGCCACCGTTTGCTGGTATAACCAAATCCGAAGTGATGCTGGTCATAAAGATAGGATTGTAAACGACCTTGAAAATAGAACAAAGAAATAAACACATATAGTAGAAATGCAAAGCTGGCCGGGTGGAATATTTTTGTTGAAAATCGCGAAGGAAGAGAAAAAATAGCACCCATCAGAAGAATTCCAGAAAGCAGCAGAGGACTGAGCAAGCGACGATCAATTGCTGGCGCTGCACTGGAGAAAATATAACTTAAAAAGTGGAAACCAAAGTAAGCAAAAAAGAATAGTCCAACGGCAACTAACCAGATCAGATGCATCCGATGATCAGATTCAGTTGGTTCTTTTGAGAAAGATTTTAATCCAATAACGAATACAAATAATACAGTGATTGCTCCCAAGGCAAATTTCCATTCAGCTGAAAGGATGTGATTTCCCCTTAAGATAAATGGGATCCAACCAGTGATGACATCCCAAAATTGTCGCACGTAATTGGCGAAATCCAGACGCAAATTATCCATTGCCAGAACACTACGACCTCCAATAGTCTGATTACTGACGTAAACAAATATTGACCAACCCGCTGGAATGAAAACAGCAGGTAACCCGGCAGGTAACATCGCTCTTAACCGCCGCCAAACGGACCCGGATATAAAAATCAGTGGTATCAGTATGACCGTTCCAACAAACGCAACCCCTGCATAACGGGCAAGATAGGATAATCCAGCTAATATTCCTGCCATCAACATCAGATAAGACTTCGACTTGGATTGCATTGTTTCGACAATAAAAAAGAGTGAAGCAAATCCCAGAACAAAGAAAATTGCTTCGGACATTGCTCCAGAGAAAACAAAGATCAGGTCAATCGCAAAAACTGACAGGGCTGTGACACCAATTGTGGCGATGGTAGAGCAGGTGAAACGCCAGGTTGCGAAACCACAGATAAAAATGGTGATTCCAAAACACAGGGCATTCATCCACCTGATTGCCTGCAATACATCTGCTCCTAGGGCAACCGGGATGCTTAATAAAATTGGGAAAAGTGGTGGGTGCCAGACAAGGAAATCGTAACCCCCATTGGGATTTTGAATGACCAGACCTTTTCCCTCAGCCAGATTATGCGCTGTCCAAACATAGGTAGTCGCATCGCTGAATGCCCAGGGTCCATAATGGGTAGCGTGGATAATCAGAGCAGTGCCGAGGGCAGCTGAAAGAATCAGGATTACTAAAATTATGAAAGATAAATTTTGGCGAAATTTATCAAGAATCATAGACATCATATACTATCCATGCAGAAATTTTTTCCGTAATTCTAATTTATTTCAATAATGATTGCATGCTTTGCTTAAAAAGACAAGTCTGAATAATTCTTTATACCGTTTCTGGTTGAGTCGATACGTTTTATTTTTATACAGGGAAACCTGAGCTGCATTCCAGCTTCTTGAACCAGTTTGCCGTGCTTTGTATAATGGAATTAAGGTGAAAGGAGTTTGAAATGAAAATTGCGGTGATTGGGGCAGGACATATCGGCAATACACTGGGAAAGCGATGGTCGGCGGTAGGATATGCCGTGTATTATGGTGTGCGCGAGCCTGGAAACCCTAAGTACGCTCATCTACGCGAAAGTGGTAAGGTAAGCGACATGAAATCAGCAATAGAATCTGCAAAAGTGGTGCTATTGTCTATTCCTGGTGATGCTGTAACAGAGTTTGTTGAGACCTACCATGATTCGTTGGAAGGCAAGTTAATCATTGATGCAACGAATAATATCCGTGGTGGTCCCATGAACAACCTTGAGGTGTTGTATGAAAAGACACTGAACACCCAGTTAATCCGTGCATTCAGTACGCTGGGTTGGGAAAATTTTGAGACCCCGGTGATTAATGGTCAGCAGGTGGATTTGTTCTTCTGTGGGCATAGCGGTGCACGTGCCGTAGCAGAAAAACTGATTACAGATATAGGCTTGCGTCCAGTGTATCTGGGTCCAATGGAGAAGGCAGAGCTGGTGGATGGGTTGACAAAGGTGTGGTTTGAGCTGGTTTTTGAACAGAGGCGCTCTCGCCAGATGATGTTGAAGTTGGTGGAGAAGGATTAATTGATGGAACTGGGAAGAGTAATTGCGCGTGGACGAACAGCGGAAATTTATAACTTGTCTGAAAACCAGGTAATGAAGCTCTTCTATGAATGGATATCACGAGAGTCAGTGAAACTTGAATTTATGAACAACAACCTGGCTCAATCAGCTGGGTTGCCGGTACCTGCGATTTACGGAATGAGTACTTTGAACAATCGACTCGGGATCATTTATGAAAAGGTCACCGGGGAAACAATGTTGCACTGGTTGATAAACAAGCCATGGCAGGTGATTGGACTCAGCCAGCAGCTAGCTGAGTTACAGTCTGCGATCCATCAAGTGCCTGGAGAAGGTTTGTTATCCTTTCGGGAGCAGTGGCAGAAGAATATTCTCCATTCAGGGAAGTTGACCTCCGAACAGAAAGAAAAAATTCTCGCACATGTTTCCCAAATTCCCGAATCACATCAATTGTGTCATTTTGATTTTCACCCTGATCAGGTAGTTTACACCTCTCATGGTCCTGTCATACTGGATTGGATGACAGCATCCAATGGCGATCCCGAAGCAGATGTTGCCCGTACTCAACTGATGTTGACGATTGGAACACCACCAGATGCAAACTGGATTTTGCGCCTATTGTCATATTTTTTGGGTCGGTTTGCCTGTCACCATTATCGGAAACGTTATTTAGAGCTCAACCAGGTGATACAACCCGAAAAAATCGATGCCTGGATGGCACCTATGGCAGCAGCAAGGTTACGGGAGAATATTGAGTTTGAAGAACCGAAGTTGATGAGAATGATTCGAAATCTGTTAAGCGATTAAGCTGTTGGGTGTTTGAGGTTAGTTCATGAGTTAATGAGTTGTTGAGCATTTATGGGCGATGTATTCGATAAGAGGTTTTGAGTTCCATTTATTCAACTGATTAGGTGTCAAGTCGTTAGCCGTGGGCTGAGAACTGTGAGTAAATAGACAACGATCTAATTGCCCGAATAGGGGCATTAAGATATACTTTGGGAAATTAAGAAAATGCGGGATGGATGAGTGAAAATCCCGGAATGATCAGATCAAGGAGACCTTAACATGGAACGGACATCAATCGGCGATTTAAGAAAACATCTTGACCAGACAGTGATGATAAAGGGCTGGCTGCACGTATTGCGAGACCAGAAAAAGATTCAATTTATCGTTTTACGTGATAAGGCTGGAATGGTTCAGATCACACACTGGAAACCGAATGATGAAAAGTTGGCTGAGTTAATTTCAACACTGACGACAGAATCTGCTTTGCGCGTGACCGGTAAGGTAATCGATAATCCCTCGGTGAAACTGGGTGGTTTAGAGATTCAACTGGAATCACTGGCGGTTGAGAATCTAGCGGAGAGCCCACTGCCATTTGAACCCTTTGGTGAAAAAGAGAATTTACCCGCCATGGACTTTCGTCAGGATTGGCGTTTTATGGATCTGCGCCGTACTGAAAATCTGCTGCTCTTCCGTGCTCAAACAACCATGGAGATGGCTTTACGTGAATATTGGGTGGAACGCGGTTATATTGAAATGCATTCCCCAAAATTGATGGGTAGTCCGAGTGAATCCGGGGCAGAGCTTTTTGAATTGAAATATTTTGAGACCAAAGCGTATCTGGCACAATCACCTCAATTTTACAAACAGATGGCGATGGCAGCTGGTTTCGAAGGTGTATTTGAAATCGGGCCAGTGTTTCGCGCTGATCCCTCATTCACCTCACGCCATATGACCGAGTTCACCAGCATTGACCTGGAAATCTCCTGGATCGAAGATGTAGAAGATGTGATGTCCAATCAGGAACGCATGTTGCAATATGCCTACCAACGCGTGAAAGATGTGCATGGAGCAGAGATTCAGGAAGTCTTTGGGCTAGATCTGGATGTACCTCAGGTACCGTTTCCACGTGTTACCATGGCAGAAGCATTTCAGATCCTGAAAGAGGTTGGGTACCAATTACCACCCGAAAAAAAGAACGACCTTGACCCAGGTGCTGAACGAGCAGTGGGTGAATATATCAAGCAAAAGACAGGTAGTGATTTTGTTTTCATCACCGAGTGGCCTTTTGCAGTGCGTCCTTTCTACCACATGAAGAAAGGTGAGAATCTGACGCGCAGTTTTGATCTGCTGGCGAATGGTCTCGAGATCACCACCGGCGCACAGCGTGAGCATCGCTATGAAGTGCTGTTAGAGCAGGCAAAGGAAAAAGGGCTGACACCTGATCCAATCCAATTCTATCTGGATTTCTTCCGTTATGGCTGCCCACCGCATGGCGGTTATGGAATGGGTCTTTCACGACTGATGATGGTGATGTTGAAGCTGCCGAACATCCGTGAGACGGTCTATCTGTTCCGCGGACCGAATCGGCTGCATCCATAACTTATTCCTTTTTGAATTTATGACAGCATGGTTGAAAAGGCATGCTGTTTTTTTTCTATTCAATAAAAAACACTCATTTTTCTATCTTTTAACCAGGGGTCAGGATGTTTTTGACGGGTATTTTTCCATCAAAAACACCCGTCAAACCCGCTTAATCGAGATGATGCTTTTTATTGTATAGTTAATTTATGAGTATCAAACTGGCAGCGTTGTCTGACTGGTTAAAACAGAATCTGCAACCACCGCACCGGGTATGGAAGCAGACATTTGAAGATGGTGAGGCGGTTATTGAATTGCGCCATCCGTTCTTTATATGGTTATTGTTGATTTTATTCATTCTTTATTTCTTCATGCCTGTCAGGATGCTGGTGATCTGCCTGGTAACATTGCTGGGTATTTTTGCCTGTGGATATGGATGGTCTCGCAGCCTCGCAGCCAATATCTACGCTACCCGCAAATTACGATATGCAGCAGTTCAAGTGGGTGATGAATTGGAGGAAGATATTCTCCTGCGGAATATCGGTTGGCTGCCAGCACTATGGATTGGGGTTGAGGATTACAGTGATTTTCCAGCCTATTCCATTCGGGTGGTACGGGCATTGGATGGGATCAGTAAGGCTGAGTGGCGTTTGAGATTGATCTGCACACAACGAGGTATTTTTTCGTTGGGGCCCTGGGAGTGGGTCAGCAGTGATCCATTCGGTCTATTCCAGATCAGGCGAAGCTATACCAATTCACAAAAAATGGTTGTATATCCACCGCTGGCTTTTATTCCAGCAGAAATGTTGCCACACGGAAAAGAATTAGGTGATTTGAGACCTCTCAATCAACCGCTCGTATCTGAGAGTATGCAGGTTACCCATACGCGTCTCTACCAACCGGGAGACCCTTTACGAAGGATTCATTGGCGTACGACCGCCCGTCAAAACAAACCTTATGTCAAAGTTTTTGATCCCGAAGCTGCCTCGCGTATCTGGTTGATCCCTGATCTTGATCCTGAGGCACATTACACTTCGGACACCAAATCCGAAGACTGGCAGGATTCTTCGGAAGAGACGATGATTTTACTCCTGTCTGCGCTCGCTTCTCAATTTCTCAATGAACATAGGGCTGTGGGATTGTTTGCCGGAGTGGACCCACCACAGGTATTAATGCCACAGCGTGGTCCAGCTTTTTTATGGGACATACTGGCAGCCCTGGCGCCTTTGCATACTACTCAATCGCAATCATTCGCAGAAATCCTGTTACATGCAAATCATGTGATCTCCTCCCGTGATCTGGTGATTGTCGTTACTCCTTCCCTTCAGAGTGAATGGTTATACTCGCTGGCACAATTAACCCGCAGCTTCAGTGGTAGTGCAGCCTGGGCGTTTATTCTGGATCCGCAGAGCTTTGGGATACCTGGGAATGCCAATCAGGTTCCAGGTTTAGCGGCTTCGTTAGGGATTGGCACCCGGATCGTACGGCGTGGAGATATCCAACCGCTATCAGGTGGATTGGGTGCATTACGACGCTGGGAGTTTATGACATTGGCAACCGGTCGAGTGGTGGTACGTAACAAACCACGTCTGGCAGAAGAATGGGAATCCGTCCAGGTGGAAAAATGGCAATAAGACCTGCATTAAAACAACGCTGGCACAAACCTTCCACTCTGTGGCTGGGGAAGATTCCCTGGCTAAACTTGTTGATCATCCTTTCTTTATTATTCATTCTTTCATTCTCGTTAAGCGAATTAACTTGGGTCAGAACTTCGCCACCATTATTTGTCTATGCCTTGATAGCTGTTTTCAGCGGATGGTTGCTTGGTTTAACCAGATGGCAGTTGGGCTGGTGTGCTGTTTACAGTTCACTGATGGCTGTTTCAGCTGGTGTTCAATTCGTAGGAAAAATCGTCCCAATGGGATCTGATATACCACTGCATGGTTGGCTCGAAACAATGAACTGGCAAATCTTTGTTTTTATTGAGCGCGTTAAAAGTTGGAACCAGTCGATTCATTTGGGAAAAGTCATCTATGATGATGGATATTGGACTCTGATGTTGATTGTGCTGGTCTGGTTTGTATCTGCCTGGTTGGCGGTTTGCCTCAAGAGACAAAAGAATGCCTGGATGGCTTTATTACCCTTAATTGGAGCAATTGCCTTTAATTTACAAAATGAGCAAAAGGATGTTGGTTTCCTTTTGGTGGCCCTCTTTTTTGGATTGGCTTTGGTTGCTGACCAGTTTTATTCTCGGTTACTCAACAGCTGGAAACAGCGCCAGGTGGATTTTCCTGACCAATTGTGGGTCGATTGGTCAGTAGCTGTGGTGGTGATCAGTGTTCTGGTATTGATAATCGCCAGCCTGGCTCCTGTCGTGACGACACGGGAAGGTTGGCAGGATATTCGCAGATGGATGGATGAGATTAAGAATCCCAAAACTTCCACTGTAATGGATAATGGATCCGGTGCATATATTTTCAGACCACCCAATGTAGATGATGAAGAATTACGGCTGCTGGAGCCATTGGATTTATCACTTGTTGGTGCACCATTGCCTGCCATGGATGGAACCGTGATGTGGGTGCGGGCAGGTGATTCGACCCCACGCCCTTGGCGGATGGCTGTTTACAACACCTACACCGGTACAGGATGGATAGAAGCGTCGCTTGATCCACAATCCGGCCAAGCAGAAATTAATTCCTCGCAACAAGGTCGGCGAGCTCTGGTGCAGCGTTTTACACTTTTCCGGGCTGCTGAAGGGCGATTGTTTGCCGCTGCAGAACCAGTGCAATCATTGAGAGAGGGTGTGCAGATTGTACGTCTGGCTAATGAGGATAGCCATGTGGTAATGGGCAATGTTCAACAGTATGAACTGATCTCAATGGTGCCACAAGTAAGCGCTGACATCCTGCGTAATGCTGCGGGAGCTATTCCGGATGAAATATTGGAGGAGTACCTACAATACCCTGAGACACTTCCCCAACGGGTGCGTAATCTGGCAGATCGGTTAATGGAAGATGAACCAACCAATTATGAAAAAGTGATCCGCATTCAAACCTATGTTCGCCAGTTGGTACCGTATGATTTGGAGAGCCCTGCCCCGGCAAAAGATCAGGATGCGGTTGATTACTTCCTTTTCGAAGCGCCATCCGGATTTTGCAGCTATTATGCCTCGGCAATGGCTGTCTTATTGCGACTTGAGGGGATTCCTGCACGGGTGGTGACCGGGTATGCTCCAGGTGTTTTTGTGGTTGAGCAGGGCAATTTTGTGGTGACAGGAGATTTAGTGCACGCCTGGGTGGAAGTGTACTTTCCCGGATATGGCTGGATCCCATTCGAACCAACCCCTTCACAAGAAGTACCGAATTATGCTTCTTCAGTTCCATTAAATGAGAAAGAATCAGATGCAGCGGTAACCACTTCACAGCAGGCATCCAGACGACTGTTGTTGTTGCGAATCATCATCGGTATTTTAATTAGTCTGGTTCTAGGGTGGATATGCTGGCTGATCTGGCGCATATTTCGTAATCGACAAAGAGAGAAGAAAATGGCTCTTCATCCGGTGGCATTGGAATACCGGCGCTTGCGATTGAAGCTGGCCGGTGTTGGAATTTTTACCTCAGCTAATAAAACCCCACAAGAATTTCTGGAATTAGCCAACGGATTATTGTCCTGTTATCCACGCATACAAGCAGCTTTGCGATTGTGTACCGATCTGTATGAAAGAACAGTTTACAGCCCTGTAATGCCTGGGTTAAGCGAGATGAAAACATTGCGGATGTTGATACATCAGGCAGTGAGCGATGGATGGTTGCTGCGTTGGCGGTTTTTATGGGGAAGATTTAGGATGAAAGTACCGATGAAAAGAAACTGGAATATCTTAACAAAATCTTAAGTTGGATTGCAATTTACCGGTTATTGTCTACACTTAATAAGGAAGCATATTGGTTCCAAAAGGTCAGAATATTGAATAACATCCTGATTGTTGGTGAGGAATGACCGGTTTCTGCTTTGATGTGACCTGTTAGAATTGCATTGTTTATAATTGTAGTTAATAGTTAAGAAGGTGAGATAAGATGGCTTATACCAGTCACGGTCGACATGAAAAGATGATGTATGGGGGTATAAAACTTTATGCAGGTACATCCTGTCCTACATTGGCACAAAAGATTGCTGATTATTTACGTTTAACCTTGAATGAACGAGATATTATCGAGTTCCCGAATGAGAACTTGTTTGTGAAGCTGCACAGTAGTGTGCGTGGTCAGGATTGTTACGTGATGCAGACCACCTCTCCACCGGTACATCGTAATCTGATGGAGCTGCTTATCCTGATTCAGACTTTACGACTGGACTCGGCAGCACGTATCACCGCTGTAATACCCTATCTGTGCTATGCCCGCTCGGACAAGAAAGATCAACCCAGGGTGCCGATTACAGCGCGGTTGGTGGCGGATATGATTCAGACAGCCGGTGCAGATCGTTATATCACCATGGATCTACATGCCGGACAGATCCAGGGATTCTTCTCGATTCCCGGTGATGTGCTCTCTGCCTTTTCCCTCCAATTGGATTATCTGAAATCATTAAAACCTAATATGATTGATCCGGTCATTGTAACGGCTGACCTGGGTTTTGCAAAAAAAGGTCGCAATTATGCAGCTGCACTGGATGTACCAATGGCTTTTATTGAAAAACGGCGAGCCGGGAATGATGCCAAAGCCAAGGCTTTGAATCTGATTGGAAATGTTCAAGACCGCGATGTGATCATCGTGGATGATGAGGTCGATACCGGCGGATCGATGGTGGAAGCGGTACATCTTCTAAAAGATAACGGTGCCCGTGATATTTACATCTCATTTGTGCATCCAAGTTTATCCGCAAACGCAGCTGAGAAGTTAGGTGCTTTACCGGTCAAGCAATTTATTACCACTGATACCATTCCGATTTCAAAAGAAAAAGAGGCTTTCTTCACAGGCCGGTTAAGGATCCTGACTATCTCTAAATTGATTGGCGAGGTCATTCGGCGTGCTAATGAAGGCCGCAGTGTGGGCGAGTTGTTCAACGAATAGAGGTTGAACTTGCCTGAGCTGCCAGAAGTCGAAACAATTTGCAGAGCATTGCGTAATGGCGGGCGAGACGCACCCACTATTATCGATTGGCAAATAGAACGGGCTGAAGTTTATTGGAAAAAGACGCTGGCTGATCCGATCCAGCAGGAATTTACTCTCCGTGTTATTGATCAACGAGTATTGGATGTCAGGCGACGGGCGAAATTCATCGTGATCCAATTGTCAAAGGATTTCCTGGTTGTGCATCTACGTATGAGCGGGGATTTACGAGTTGAACCGAACTCGAAAGATCTTCAAAAGCATGATCACCTGGTGGTCTGGTTTCAGAATGGTAATCATATGGCATTTAATGACCCGCGTAAATTTGGTCGGATCTGGTTACGGAATGACGTTGAGGGATTGTTTGCACGTTTGGGTCCCGAACCATTGGAGTTGCAATCTTCTGAGATTTTTTATAATCGTCTGCTTCAACGTAAACGTCAATTAAAACCGTTGTTAATGGATCAAAATTTCCTCGCAGGGATGGGTAATATTTACACGGATGAAGCATTACATATAGCTGGTTTGCATCCATTGATGAATTCATCCGAACTGACACAAAAAGAGGCTCAAAAATTGCTTTTCGCAATCCAGGATGTATTAAGCACCGGAATCCAGAGAAATGGCGCCAGCATCGATTGGTTTTATAGAGGGGGCAGTTTTCAAAATGAATTTCGGGTGTATGGTAGAAGTAGACAGCCGTGCCCAATTTGTGGTACATTAATTGAAAAGATTGTGGTTGGTCAGCGTGGAACTCATTTTTGTCCCATCTGTCAGCCAACTCCCCGCTCTTTTCAGACAAAAGAATAGGAAGGTTGAAATATGGTCATTCAATCCAATTTGATTGTAACTGTCTTTTTTATACTTGCTGGCATTTTGCTCATCGGTTTTATCATTTTCCTGGTGGTTTTTTTACCTCGCCTAGCAAAAAAGACAGAATCAGGCGACCGTATCAAACCTATTCCTGATGTTGGTAATGATGAAAATCCACCTGAGGCTACCAATGATGTAGTACATGATCCTTCTTATACCCGGCTGGTGACATTTGGGAGAACCGTCAGTGATGATGGTTTTGCTGTTCAATTTGGAGATAATTGGATCAGTAAATCTCAAGAATTAAGTCTATTACAACGGAACCGGTTGGAAAAAAATCTGGAAGAAGCTCAGAGTTGGCTGGGAATGGAGGCTGGAAAAGAACCGGTTACAGCAATGGAACGAGGCTTAAAACTTACTTCAGAGATTGTTCCTCCCCTGGTGCCACTAAAAACCAGTGAAAAACACAAACTCCCAGTGAGTATTGTGGAACAGGTTGATGATATTTTACAGGAGTTATTGGAAAATGATCCATTAGGAACACAAAAAATAAGGCTGGCCGAGATGCCTAATAAAGGGGTAACTGTGTGGATTGGGAATGAATATTATGAAGGCATCAATGCTGTTCCGGATGAAAATGTAAAACAAATCATTCGTCAGGCGGTAAAGAAATGGGAAGAAACATCTGGAAAATAAGAGGATACTGTGCAGATGAACTAGCATGGTAAAATATGATTAATTGCTGGCAAAAAAAGTTTTTTTGACCAGCGCATTAATGGTAAAGGAGATTGATTATGGCTAGTTCAGAAGAACGAATGAAAATTCTCAAGATGATTCAAGACGGGGTCATTTCAGCAGAAGATGGAATTCGTTTGTTGGATTCAATTGATCAATCTGTAAAAAAAGAAAGCAGCAGTTCCCGAAGTGAAGATGCCAGTAAATTAGCAAGATTTTTCCGGGTTAGGGTAACAGACACCAATTCTGGTAAAGCAAGGGTGAATGTGCGCCTTCCTGTGAGTGTATTAAGTGCAGGAATGAAGATGGGTGCACGTTTTTCAACTGAAATTCAGGGGTTAGACCCAAATGAATTGATGCAATATATCCGCGAAGGCACAATTGGCAAAATTGTGGACGTGTTTGACGAGAAAGATGGAGAACACGTGGAAGTTTTTCTGGAATAAAAAAAAATTAATGAACTTGTTCTACTGCATCTACTTCTTCAGGGAAGAATTGCTTGAATGTTCCTTCAATCCAACCTTTAACTGTCGTACTGGATAATGGACAACCTGTGCAGGCACCTCCCAGTCGAACTTTAACCACCCGATTTTGAAAGGCGACATAGTCAACAGAGCCGCCATGATACGTGCTGATATAGGCGTCAAGCTGTTCTATGAGTCCGCGCATCTGTTCTTCTAGTGAAAATTCTATTTTCTGATCCATTTAGATTCATTCTCCTTTTACAATCGCTATTGAGATTCATACCAAAACTGAACAAACGTAGAATCTCTTGGTGAGAATCCTGTAATTTTTCTGATATCACTCCAACCAGGCGATCGAGAAATAATGCACCTGTTTCGGGATCATTTGCACACAAAATTTGTAAATTACTGGCTTTAATGCAGATGGTATTTATCTCACTGATTGTCATGGCTGCTGCGCTGTATGAAGCTCGTCTCAATGCTGCTGACCAACCAAACACACCACCAGGTGTGATTTTTGAGATGACGAGTGAGGGTCCGTCATACGGTTTAAAATGTAAAACTATCTCACCCGCAGTTAGAATGTAAAAATTATCTGCCCGATCACCTTGTTCAAATATTACCATATTTGCTGGAAATGAACAAAACTCCATGAAAGGTTTGATCTGCTGGATCTGGTGTGTTTTAAATCTCTTAAAAATGGGTAATGAAATTAATTCTTGATTATCCATTTTCTAATGTTAATGGCGGGATAGATGGTTGCGTAGTGGAAATTTTCCTGATTGTTCCGATAATTATCATTGAATTAAACCTGATAAATGCACTGGAAAGTCATACCTGCGATGATTTTTCATGATGGTAAATTAAGACGTGCTATAATCATTGCGTTGAAATCCCCCCTTACCATCAAGTAGTTAAGGCGGTAGAAGCGCTAGTCTGAGTATGATTGGGTATGAGGGTTGAAAAGAGGAAATATGGAAACTTTAATCATTGTTGTGGTTTTTTTATTGTTTTTAGCAGCATTTATGCTGATTCGAACTGCTCGGGTAATGCGTCCTTTGCCCTTTGTTGAAGAGGGTGAAATGGTGGAAGTGAACGTTGAAGATGCAGCCAAACGGTTGGCTTCTGTGGTGCAATTAGAAACCATTTCCAAAGAACGGGGCGAGATTGATCTCGAACCATTTACTCAATTACATGCAAAACTGGAAGAAATGTTTCCATCAGTGCATAAACATATGAAACGGGAAATCATCAGTGATGCCAGCTTGTTATTCACATGGGAAGGAAAACAAAAAGAATCAGATCCGGTACTATTTGCAGCGCATCAGGACGTGGTGCCGGCTGATCCGTCGACATTGGATGCCTGGACTCATCCGCCTTTTTCAGGTGAGATTGCTGACGGTTTTATCTGGGGACGGGGCACGATTGATATAAAATCGCAGATGATGGCGGTATTGGAATCTGCTGAAATCTTATTAGGCAAAGGTTTTGAACCCGAAAGAACTATATTATTGGCTTTCGGGCAGGATGAAGAAATGGGTGGGCTAGATGGTGCTGCCAAAATAGTTGAATATCTGAAATCGAGTGGGGTACATCTTGCAGCTATGATTGATGAGGGTGGTGGAATAATGGAGGGAACAATCGCAGGAGTCGATGTGCCGATTGCCTTGATTGGTACTGCTGAGAAAGGACATTTGAGCTTAAAATTACAGGCTCATGGGACACCAGGACATTCATCTATGCCTGGAAAAGATATGGCGATTGGGCGATTGGCGCGTGCCTTAGCACGACTGGATGCAAACCCTCAACCAATCCGGTTAAAAGCACTGAAAGATCTTTTCAAAAATCTGGGTTCAGCGGTATCTTTTGGTATGCAGTTTGTTTTTTCTAATCTTTGGTTTTTTGCTCCGATCGTAAAAATGCAGGCAGAGGCGAATAACACTACCAACGCAATGATCCGAACGAGCACAGCGTTGACAATCGTTAATGGCGGAATTAAAGAAAATGTTTTACCTGCAAACGCGGAAGCAATTGTTAACTTTCGCCTTTTACCGGGAGACAGCATTGCAAAGGTATGTGATCGTGTTCGCAAAACCATCAAAGATGATAAGGTTGAATTTGAGCCTGTTCCCGATGGTGCCTGGGAAGCTTCGCCTGTTTCGTCAACAGACACAAATTCATTTTTAATCCTGAAACACACCATTCGAAAAGTATTTGATGGAATCGCTGTTGCCCCCTATCTGGTGATGGGAGCGACGGATGCCCGTTATTATGCCAGGATCAGTGATGCAGCTTATCGTTTCTCACCGTTTGTGTTGACAGCTGAGGATCTGGGACGCATGCATGGGATTGATGAACGGCTTTCGGTTGACGCTTATGGAAAGATGATCATGTTTTTCCATGAACTGATGCAGGCGTGGGGAGTGGCTGAATTGGAAGGTGGACCGAAGTAGATTAGATTATGGCCAAGGATTATTTACAATTTTTTTTGGCTGATGCAAGCGCTTCTTTATTGGGCTGGAAGGAGACGGCTGCCATATATATCAGAATGGAATTCATAAAGCACCCCAGAAGTATCCAACTGAATCCGATACCCGGGTGTGAGAATTGGTACACAGATACTTTCATTTGGGTTGATCCCCAGACAGGAATCAGGCCAATCGACCTGCTCGCTGAAGTGAACAACGATAGTATTTGCAGGGATTTCTAATTGTCTGGCAAGGAATAAGATGGAAATCTCGATTGGTGAGGCGTACTTAGTGAGATAATTAATTACCCGAATATCTTGTGATAATGAATCTGTATGAGCTTCAAATATGTAGCCTTCCGCATAAAGAAACATCAAAAACCCGGTGAGCTTTTCCGGAACACAAACTTCACTTTCCATGGGGAGTTCAAGACAGGTATCCGTCCATGTTTTGTCTGCTGTTTTTAATAATAGAATCGAAGATTGAGCAAAGCCATATTGATTGACAACAATATCAATAGCTCCCTGTTCAGCTTTGGTGCGACTGTTATAGTCCTGTACCGACTCGTACATTGGCGTTTTTCGGTCTAAGGGTGGGGTATTAATCGCTTCGACACATGCTGAAAGCATCAGTATTAACAGGGGAATTAGAACCATAATTCTTTTCATATGGTTACCTGAATAGCTTCAAGATCATCCGTAATACTGGTCAAATTATGAATCCATTTTCTGGAGCGAAAACGAGGAATTACAATCATTAATTTTACTATTTCTTCGGATAAAACGAATGCATAAACGTAATAAACTGGCCAATGAAAGACAAATCCACCTAATAATGCGGAAGGAACACCAATTAACCAGATCGAGGCCATTTCCACTAAAAGTGCATAACGGGTATCACCACCCGATCTCAGGATTCCAATAAAAAGTATCAGGTTGGATACCCGAATCCACATGCTAAGAGCGTAAACAAACTGGATCTTGTAAGCATAATCATATGAACTCTGTTCAATGTTATAAAGCGAGAGAATGAAAGGACGCAAAATCAACACAATCAGACCTAAAAAGATCGATAATAAGATGCAAATCACAAGGAAGCGTAAACCATAAATAAAAGCCTGATCTTCGTTGTCACCACCAATCTGATTGCCGATCATGATGGCACAGGCATTGGCAGCACCAATAAAAATAACGAAGGTCATATTCTCAATGGTGGAAGTGATGTTGACTGCTGCAACAGCATCTGTTCCAATTCTCGCATAAACCGCATAATAAGTCGTGATGCCGAGTGACCAGAATAATTCATTGACAGCGGCCGGCATCGAAGTTCGAAGAACTTTTTTAAAGAAACTGAAATTGTATTTGAGTTCGCTCAGTTTAGCGGCAGCAGCGGTCCGGTAGCGATAAGCAAAGAACATCATCAAAAAGGTTTCAAATATCCGGGCGATTGTTGTGCCTAGTGCAGCACCTCGCACACCTAATTCGGGAAAACCAAAATTACCGAAAATCAGACAGTAATTGAGAAAAACATTGGTGGACAAAGCAATGATGGTAATTGCCATCGGTAGGCGCACATTCTGTGTGCTGCGTAAAACTGACATAAATGTCAGGGTGATGGCAGTAAAAATATAGCCAACACCAACGATTCGCAGATACTGGCTGCCGAGCTCAATCACAGCCTGATCTTTGGTGTAGATGCTTAATATTTTTTCAGGAATGAGAAGAGCAATCAATGTGTAAAATAAAGCCACTGTAATGGCCATGGTAAGACCGATCCCCATGACCTTTCGCAGGTTAACCATATCGCCTTTGCCCCAGTATTGGGCGGTGAAGATGGCAGACCCACTGGAAATACCAAAAAGGAAAAGGATCAGTAGAAAGAAAATCTGGTTTGAAAGCCCTAACGAAGCAATAGCTGTCTCGCCTAATTGACCAATCATTAACACATCCAGCAAATTGGTACTGGAATTAACGAATTGTTGGATTGTCATGGGGATGGCGAGTTTAAGCATTGTGGAATAAAAACGCCGATCACTGAAAAATTGCTTAATCATTTGGCTTTCTCTACATAATAAAATTGGCGTATCATCTCAATAAAACAGAATTAGCGGGTGACCGCTTAAATGAAAAGATACAAATCGGCAAAAATGCTGCTTCTCAGTTTAACGTAGGGAAGGATTTCTGTCGAGGAGGAATTAAGCGGAAAGGCATACTAGTTCTTGAGCTAGTTGAACCATGTATACAAGAAATTCTGGTTATAATGTAAAAAATTAAGAATAAAAATTACCTTAAAAAGTCCTTGAGCTTTCTTAAGAAACAAATTCAGGTAATAAATTTTAAGAGTTTTTGGGCTTAATTTCAAAATTTGGCATGCTATAATGACGGGGTAAGCGAAGTATAAATTGCTCGGGTGGCTGCAATTTTATAAAATTATTCATTGCGGAAAAATCGCAATTTCTATTTTGATCAGAGTCAAAAGATCCCTGGAGGTCAGATGTCGTTTGCTCATTTGCACGTACACACGGTTTATTCATTACTGGATGGTTTCAGTAATGTAAAACAACTGGTCAAACGTGCAAAAGAGATGGGTATGCCAGCATTGGCAATCACCGATCATGGCACGATGTTTGGCTCAATTGACTTTTTCAACGCTGCAAAAGCTGAGGGAATCAAACCGATTATTGGATTAGAGAGTTACATGGCTGCCCGTCGTATGACAGAAAAAGACGTTAAATATGATAAACGCAGCTCCCATCTTTTGTTGCTGGCTGAGACCCAGGCAGGGTATCAAAATTTACTTAAGATTGCCAGTGCAGCGCAATTGGAGGGATTCTATTACGTTCCCCGGATTGATCATGAGTTTTTGGCAGAGCATTCGGAGGGGTTGATTGCAACCTCCGGCTGTCTGTCCGCAGAAATACCCAGAGCTTTAAAGGATAATGATCTTGGCAAGGCAAAGACTCAATTAGATTGGTATTACGATGTTTTTGGCCCCGACCGTTTTTTTATTGAGTTGCAGGATCATCCACTGGAGGAGTTGAAAAGGGTCAATCAACACTTATTGGATCTGGGGAAACGCTATAAGTCTCAATTTGTAGCCACCAATGATGTCCATTATATTGAACAGGCAGATGCAAAATACCAGGACATTTTGCTGGCGATTCAGACTGGTGCTTTGTTAAAAGACCCGACCCGCATGAAGATGAATGGTGACAGCTATTATCTGCGTTCGCCACAGGAAATGCAGGCACTATTCGGACATATTCCGGGTGCGATAGATAATACACTGGCGATTGCAGAACGTTGTTCTGTTAACCTGAAGAATGAAGGCTACCACCTGCCTAAATTCGATGTTCCGGATGGATTTACCGCGGAAACATATTTACGAACGCTTTGTGATGAAGGTCTGGTGCGTAAATATGGTGCTCGGGCGAACGATTCTATAGTTCGGCAACGTTTGGATTACGAATTGTCTGTGATCCACAACATGGGTTTTGATGCCTACTTCTTAATTGTCTGGGATCTATGTATGTATGCAAAGCAGGAAGGAATCTGGTACAACGCCCGTGGATCCGCAGCTGGTTCCATGGTGGCATTTACGTTGGATATTACCCTGGTTGAACCGTTAGACCATGGTCTGATCTTTGAACGTTTCCTGAACCCCAGCCGTATTTCCATGCCAGATATTGATCTGGACTTTCAGGATGACAAACGCTCCTGCGTGATCAAGTATTGTGCAGATAAGTATGGACACGATAAAGTTGCAGCTATCATCACCTTTGGTACACTGGGTGCCAAGGCGGCGATCCGGGATGTGGGACGGGTGATGGATATTCCATTGAGTGAGGTTGATCAGGTCAGTAAGATGATCCCCACAATTGGGAGTAAACCGGCCAGTATTGCTGAAGCACTGGCATCCATCAACGAATTGCGCGAGTTGTATGATAGTACGCCGTATTTGAAAGAATTGATTGACACTGCCCAGCACATGGAAGGCGTGGTGCGCAATGTGGGTACGCATGCCGCTGGCATCGTGATCTCGGACCAGGCTATAGATGAATACGTCCCGTTGCATCGTCCAACCAGCAATTCGGAGGATACACCGGTCAAGACTGTGACCCAATTTGAAATGGCTCATCTGGATGCATTGGGCATGCTGAAAGTTGATTTTTTGGGTTTGGCGACATTAACCATCATGTCAAGAGCCTGTGACCTGATTCTAAAACGACATGGCGTGGATTTAACTCTGGAAAATATTCCCATTGAGGATCCGGCGACTTTTGAATTTCTTGGTACCGGACATACTGCTGGTGTATTCCAATTGGAAGGCACGGGGATGACAAAGTATCTGACACAGATGCAACCCAAGAATTTGGCGCACATTATCGCAATGGTGGCATTATATCGCCCGGGACCATTACAGTTCATCCCGGATTATATAAAGCGCATGCATGGCGAGGAACCCGTTAAATACCGTCATGATGCATTAAAACCGATCTTCAATGAAACATTTGGCATTGCCATCTATCAGGAACAGATCATGTTCGCAGCAATGGAAATTGCAGGGTATCTGGCTTCTGAAGCAGATGCTTTACGGTCCGCGATTTCCAAGAAGAAAGTCAAAGAAATTCCCTTCCACCGTGATAAATTTGTTAAAGGTGCCGTATCCAGAGGGGTGATGGACGAGGAGACAGCGGAGCAAATCTTTAAGGATTGGGAGGAGTTTGCCAATTACGGTTTTAATAAAAGTCATGCTGCGGATTACGGTGTAATTGCCGTAAAAACGGCTTACCTGAAAAAGCATTATCCGGTTGAGTATATGACTGCCTTACTGTCAGCGATTAAGAATGAGACAGAAAAAGTAGCACAATATGTTCTTGACTGTCGAGATTTGGGGATTGAAGTATTGCCGCCTGATCTGATCAGTAGTGAATGGGATTTTTCTATAGAGGATCTGGCAGACGGACATTCTGTGATCCGCTTTGGATTGGGTGCTGTGAAGAATGTTGGTCAAGGTCCTGTTCAGGTTATCATGGATGCCCGAGGGAAAGGGGAGATCAAAACGATCAACGATTTTGTGCAGATGGTGGACTTGCGCGCTGTTGGAAAACGGGCTTTGGAAAGTATGGTGCGGGTAGGTGCACTGGATCGATTAGGGAAACGCAGGTCGATATTAGACGCGCTTGATCGTCTGGTTGCAGTATCCAGCAGTCACTTCCGTGCAGCTGAAATCGGACAGTTAAGTATCTTTGGTATGGTTGAAAATGTAAGTGAAGAAATCGTTATACCGGACATCCAGGAACATAACCCGAGAGAACTGCTCGAATGGGAAAAAGAATTAATCGGGATGTACGTTTCAGCGCATCCTTTGACCCCCTATCGCGAGTTTCTCCGAAAAAACGCCACCCATAGTTCCATTCAACTCGGAAGTGTCAAAAATAAAGGCAGTGTTACCGTTGCCGGGATGGTAACCCGCTTTCGTAAACATTTGACCAAAACCGGCAATGATATGGGCTTTGTGACGATGGATGATTTATTTGGTTCAATGGAGCTAGTTGTATTTCCAGGCGTCTGGAAAGCTGCACGCGAACTGATTGAAACAGATCGAATCCTGATTGTTAATGGGAAGGTGGATAGCGCCAATGGTGACCCAAAGATTCTGGCAGACTCAATTCGGGCAGCTTCAAACGATGAGCTGACAGCAGTTATTGATCATAGCAATACGGAGATGCCCTCTGTTGCAATTGAGCTGGATGATTTGAGTTCCCGGTACGATATTGAATTTGGGGGAGATGATCAACCGGATGAAGAAATCCCGGTTGAAATCTTTGATGTGGAAGAATTTAATCCGGCAGATGACTTTGATGATGCATTGGATCCCTTTTTTGACCCATCCTTTTTTGAGAATCTGGAATTTTTGTCTGAAACAAAAGAAGAAAAGGTAGATGTTGAAATCCCTCGCGCAGAAGAAATCGTTGAACCTGAACCAAAAGAAACTCTCATTGTAAATATGCAGGATCATCCTGTACCACCTGATGCTGAAATAGTCACTGAGGTAAAAGAAGAGCCTGATGTCAACAACCAACAAGGGCGATTATTCCAACCACCAAAAGAATCTTCAATGCCCGAAGGCAGGATTGAGATTGTCCTGACCCCCAAAAAACCACCACTAATAATTCCCCCTCTGGATAACACATTGATCCTGAAAGATCCGGAAAAGAATGAGTTCAGGATGGTGACAGTGATCATGCGCTCAAATACCAAAGAGCCGGATCGGGGAATGATGCGAATAAAGCGGGTGGTAGGATTGATGCGATCTTACCCGGGCAGGGATAAATTTGGATTAATGATTTTTGAGAATAGCAAACGGTTTGACATGGAATTTCCCAATGATACGACCGGATATTGCCAGGAACTTGTCAGAAGATTAAAAGATCTGGTGGGTGAAGATAATATTCAGGTAAAAATACTTAAGGTACATTGAGGTTTACCTGTTTGAATCTGACCAACCGAACTTGCCAACCAATGGAACAAAACTGACCGGAATATCCTGATCATGTTCAAATGTATCCTTGGATGTTTTTGTCCAGCGTTCCAGGGTCTGATGCCAGCGTTCTCCCACCGGCAATACAAGCCTGCCCCCAATATTTAATTGCTCCAACAAAGGTCGAGGTACATGTGGAGCTGCGGCGGTAATTATTATTGCATCGAATGGGGCATATTCCGGCAATCCAAGGCTGCCATCACCAACATGAAATTTAACATTGGATAAATTGAGCTCATTGATAACTCTTTGAGCCTGTTTAACCAATCCAGAATGACGCTCAATACTATGCACCTGCGCAACCAGATAGCTGAGGATGGCTGCCTGGTAACCAGAACCGGAACCTACTTCCAATACCTTGTCATCGGCTTGTGGTTGGATCAATTCCGACATCAACGCCACAATGTAGGGTTGAGAAATGGTCTGGTCATATCCGATGGGCAATGGATGATCAGCGTATGCCTGGCTTTGATATTCCATGGAAACAAAAAGGTGACGCGGAACCTGGCGCATTGCCGTGAGAATTCCCGGGTGTTTAATTCCCCTTCTTTCGATTTGAGTGCGAACCATTTTCTCGCGATCAAGAGCTAAATCTTTCATTAATAATATTATAATGAATTTGATGCGTGTTTTTGCAGTTGATCGGAAATCATTCGATCGATTTTACCCATAGGGTGGTCAGAAAGCTGATCAAGATTAACCCAGAGGATTTGAGAGGCTTCAATCGGTTGTGGTTCTCCTTTTACCAATGTGCAAAAGAAAGCGTGCAAAGTGACCCGGAAATGGGTGTACGCATGCTGGTATTCACCGAATTGATCACCCACGCTGATTTCACATCCCAACTCCTCGAAAATTTCCCGTTGCAACGCATCGGGTAACGATTCATTGACTTCCTGCTTACCACCGGGAAATTCCCATAACCCTCCCAGAAGTCCATTCGCTGGGCGTTGAGCAATCAAAAATCTTTGATCCTGCTGAAGGATTGCAGCAGTAACGATATAGTGCGGCAGGGGTTTTTTATTCTGCATAACCGGTCGTTGTTCCTGGACGCCACGAGCCAAAGCCTGACAATGATCTTGCAATGGACAGAGCAGGCATTTGGGGCGGCCGGGAAGGCAGATGGTTGCACCGAGATCCATCAAAGCCTGGTTATAATCACCAGCTTTTCCAGAAGGCAGATTTTTCTCAGCCAGCTCCCAGAATACTTTTTCTGCAGCCGGAGTGCGAATGGGTAGGGTAACATCAAATAAGCGGGAGAGGATACGGCGTATGTTGCCATCCAATGCTGCTTGATCCATTCCAAAAGCCATCGAAGTGATGGCAGCTGCGGTATAACGTCCTATTCCGGGAAGTTTCTGTAATTTCTGGAGGTCAGCAGGCAATCTAAGATCAAATTCAGCCTGTAAAATTTGAGCAGTTTTATGAATATTGCGGGCACGCGAGTAATAGCCAAGCCCTTCCCATAATTTAAGAACATACTGTTCCGAGGCATTTGCCAGCGATCCAATATCAGGGAATGCCGCCATCCAGCGTTCGAAATATGCAATAACAGTCTCCACGCGGGTTTGCTGGAGCATAATTTCTGAGATCCATATGGCGTAAGGATCAGGATGATCACGCCAGGGTAAATGGCGGGCGTGAATCGCATACCATTCCAGTAAGGGTTTTGCAATCATGAATTGTTAATATGTCAGAACTGGAATCCACCTTGTGGATAAACCAGTTTCTGGGTGTAGTTTTCGATGTAATCCATGAGTTGGTTGTGCAAACTTGTCCATTCAGGAGAATTCATGATCGTATTGGGTTTCACTGTGGGTGGAAAGACTGCCCCAACCAGAATTTGAGGGTGGTCCCCAAAGACGGTTGCCCAGGCATCCTGCAAATCCAGTCCCAGTCGTTGAACACCTGGAATAAATTCACGAACCACGAATTCAAAGTATTCCTGCTCATGTTCAGGTGCAATATCCCAGGTCATAATCAATTTCACAGACACCTAGATCACCTCTTAATTATTCATAACTTCAAGGACAACTACCTGGGTTTCCTCAGGCAAATTGCGTAGACTGGTTACTTTGAAAGAATTCAGGGTTTCGACATTGGATAACCCCATTTCTTTCAGGAATTTATTGAGCGGATCAAGCATGATGATCGATGACTCGGTCATAAAATGCATGGGAATAACAATGTTGGGCTCAATCAAATTCACAATTTCAGCTGCCTGGACAGCATTCAGGGTGCTGGTGCCACCGATGGGGACCAGTAATATGTGAACATTTCCAAGCTCTTCAACTTCACTTTGGTTAGGCAAGCGATCAATACCACCAAGGTGCGCAATTTTTATTCCGTCAAAATCGAAGATGTACATGGTGTTACGATCGACCGGTTCGACCTTAGCGTTGTGCCCATTGGTCTGGATCCCTGTGACAAAAACACTGCCTATTTCATATTCTCCTGGACCGGTAATGATAAATGGTTCACCTTTGATACTTGCAACATAATTATGGCCAGGTTTGTTGTGACTGATCGTTACAATCTCGCCAGAGATATTGAGGGGAGCATGGCCGGTTGCCTGTGCATCGTATGGGTCAGTGATGACAGTTGCAAGACCTTTTTCGTTGAGTTTAAAGCAAGAGTGTCCGTACCAGATAATTTCCATTTCCATGTACCTTTCACCATGATTATACTTGAGGAGCAGAAATTGCGCACGAGCTAATAAATTAATTATTCAGGTAGTTTTATCTTAATGGTCGGGGTGTTTTTGGAGGTGATACCTGCCTAATGTTTTATTGAGAGAATACTTATTCAGTTCACGTAGTGCCTCAAAATAAAAAGTTACTTTTAATGTAACGTTGCCTCAAATAAAAATGTTACCGAACAATTTTCCACAATAAAGCTATTTTTTGATCAATACTTGTTCGAAGAGGTTCATAATTTCACCCTATAAGGACTGGTATAATGGAATAGTCAATGAGTTGAAGTTTTTTTTAAAAAACTGATCCAAAAAATATTGGTGATTGAGCCAGTTTGGTGCCTTTATTAAAGGAAGAGCGATTCATTTTTTATTCCTTGACTCTGTTGGTGGTTTCTGATAGACTCTGCGACCGGCAGAAGTAAAATCCTTGCCTTGCTGGCAGTGTACTGGTATAATCTTACGCGCCTTATTAAGGCTTGAAACTTAACAATTTACTTGCCGACGTAGCTCAATACGGCAGAGCAACTCACTTGTAATGAGTAGGTTAAGGGTTCAAGTCCCTTCGTCGGCTCAGTTGCAGGTTGGTGAGCGGGATTGATTCGAACAATCCTGCTTACGAACCGGCAACGGTTCGGGAAAAAGAAATGGGCAGTTACCCAAGTGGCCAAAGGGGGCTGACTGTAAATCAGCTGTCAACGACTTCGTAGGTTCGAATCCTTCACTGCCCACAAGTCTTTTTCTGGCCGAAGACCCCTCAAAAAAGGGCGTACGACAGGAACGGCAAGCCCTCATAGCTCAGTTGGTAGAGCACGCCCTTGGTAAGGGCGAGGTCATGGGTTCGAATCCCATTGAGGGCTCTTAATGCCGGAAGAACACATCGATTAAAAAGGATTAAAATTCGAGGAGTGAAAAATGGCGAAGGAGAAATTTGATCGCAGTAAACCCCACTTGAACGTGGGAACAATGGGACATATTGACCATGGCAAGACCACGCTGACCGCAGCGATCACCAAGGTCAGTCAGTTAATGGGATTCGGGGAATACCGTGCATATGATAGTATTGACAATGCACCGGAAGAAAAAGCCCGCGGGATCACCATCAATATTGCACACGTAGAATACCAGACAGCCAAACGGCACTATGCGCACGTGGACATGCCTGGTCACCGTGACTACATCAAAAACATGATCACCGGTGCAGCCCAGGTCGATGGCGCAATACTCGTGGTAGCAGCCCCGGATGGACCGATGCCCCAGACACGAGAACACGTGTTGCTGGCACGCCAGGTGGAAGTACCAAGCATCGTCGTGTATTTGAACAAAACAGATCAAATGGATGATCCTGAATTGATCGAGCTGGTGGAATTAGAGTTACGGGAAATGATCACCGAGTATGGCTTCCCGGGCGAAGAGACCCCGATCGTCAAAGGTTCAGCCTTGAAAGCATTGGAGTCAACCTCCAAAGACCCGATGGCACCCGAATACGACAGCATACGCGAGTTGCTGGACGTAGTCGACAGCTACATCCCCCAACCAATACGAGAAATGGACAAACCCTTCATGATGCCGGTAGAGGACGTATTCTCGATCAAAGGTCGTGGCACCGTCGTAACCGGTCGTGTGGATCGTGGCATGATCAAAGTCGGTGAACCGGTAGAAATCGTCGGATTACGCGAGAAGAGCATGAACTCAGTTTGTACTGGCGTCGAAATGTTCCACAAACTGTTGGATCAGGGCTTGGCTGGAGACAACCTGGGCTTATTACTGCGCGGGATCAACCGCGATGATGTCGAACGCGGCATGGTAATATCCAAACCTGGCAGCATCACCCCCCATACCCAATTCATGGCAGAAGTATACGTACTACGCCGCGATGAAGGTGGCCGCCACAAACCATTCTTCCCGGGATACCGACCACAGTTCTACATTCGGACAATGGATGTAACTGGCTCGATCACCTTACCGGAAGGTGTGGAAATGGTAATGCCTGGTGACAATGTCAACATGATGGTCGAACTGATCGTCCCGGTTGCCTTGGAACAGGGTTCAAAATTTGCTATACGCGAAGGCGGCCTGACTGTGGGCGCTGGCGTTATCACAAAGATTCTTAAGTAATTTTTTGTAAAGGAGATGGGCGCAATCAAATCATGGATTATGATGCGCCCGTGAAAGACTATGGCTTCAAAGAAAGATGTTCGCCCAGTAATCACATTTGCGTGTGGTGAATGTAAAGAGAGAAATTACACCTCTCAGAAGAACCGCCGTAATGACCCGGGTCGTATGGAAATAAGTAAATACTGTCCGCGTTGTCGCAAGCATACAATGCATCGCGAGACGAAGTAACCTCATTGACAGTCATTTGTGGAATTCGTGAATGAAAAATACAAATGACAGTCATCACAGGCGAGTAGCTCAATTTGGCAGAGCACCGGTCTCCAAAACCGGGGGTTGTGGGTTCAATTCCTGCCTCGCCTGCCTGAAAGTTCCGACAACGCCGCCTGATTGGACGGCGTTTTGGATGTAAAAAGGAGAGAATATTGGCAGCTAAGTTTCTAAAACCAAAAGAAAGTGAAACAACTAAGCGTTCAGATAAACCTTCGCATTCCACAAAAAAGAAACAAAACCGAGTGGTGCGCTGGTGGCGATCAACGATTGGAGAATTGCGCAAGGTTAGCTGGCCAACTCCACAAGAAGCCTGGCGATTAACCAAAGTTGTGTTAATGGTGGTTTTTGTTATGGCAGCAATTTTGGGATTATTAGATTTTGTATTTTCGCGTATAATTGCTGCTCTGGTAACTCTCTAAGAGTGAAAGTAAGTTGAAGGATAACTGATGGAAGAAAATTTAAACAATCAGACAAATCCAGACGAAGAACCTGAAATTTTGGATATGGATGAAGCTGAAGAAAAATCAGGTACGGAAGAACTGGACACTGATTCACGTAATGGCGAAACACATTGGTATGTGATCCATTGTTATTCTGGTTATGAGAATAAAGTTCGCCATAATCTGGAACAACGAATTGATTCCATGGGTATGAAGGACAGGATATTTGACGTTGTTATCCCTACGCAGGAAGAAATAGAAGTAAAGGATGGCAAGCGCCGTACCGTTGAGCGTCATGTTTTCCCGGGATATGTTTTGGTCAATATGGTCATGAGTGAAGAGTCCTGGTATGTGGTAAGGAATACGCCTGGCGTAACCGGGTTTGTGGGAATGGGTAATGAACCAACTCCATTGCGCAGTGATGAAGTATCACAAATTCTTCGAAGAATGGAAGCAGAAGCGCCGCATGTGAAAGTATCATTTAAAGTTGGTGAACGGGTGCGGATTGTCGACGGTCCTTTCAATGATTTTCGTGGTACCGTGGCAGAGATTGATCTGGATCGTACGAAAGTGCGTGTGATGGTCAATTTCTTTGGTCGTGAAACACCCGTTGAACTTGACTTTTTGCAGGTAGAAAAATCGTAAATCTGGCACTTATTTGAGTGCATTAATATTGTGGGAGGATGAATAATCCGATAAAACCACGAAGGAGTAATAATGGCAAAGAAATTTAAAGCATTTGTAAAGTTGGTGTTGACTGCAGGTAAAGCAAATCCAGCACCACCGGTTGGACCTGCGCTCGCAGCGCATGGTGTTAACATTATGGCCTTCTGCAAGGATTATAATGCCCGTACGCAAAATAAAGCGGGTGAAATTATTCCAGCAGAAATTTCCGTTTATACGGATGGTTCGTTCACATTTGTCCTTAAATCACCACCGACTGCATTTTTGTTGAAAAAAGCTGCTGGCATTGAAAAAGGTTCAGCAATTCCAAACCGCGAAAAGGTCGGTAAGGTTACTCGTGATCAGGTGCGCGAAATTGCTGATATCAAGTTCAAAGATATGAACGCAGTTGATATGGAAGACGCAATGCGACAGGTTGAAGGTACTGCCCGCAACATGGGTATTACGGTGGTTGATTAGTTAATTGTGGGAGGGTAATTGAAATTATCCGCTGGAACCACGAGGAGAAAAAATGGCAAAAATTGGAAAGAAATTTAAAGCAGCGCTGGAAAAAGTTGATCGACAGAAGTATTACGATCCACGCGAAGCTCTGCAAATGGTTAAAGAATTATCATTTACTAAATTTGATGGGACAGTTGAAGTTCATATACGTACTGGTCTGGATCCCCGACAGGCAGATCAGCAGGTTCGTGATGTAGTCGTTTTACCCCATGGTTTGGGTAAAACTGTGCGGGTTTTGGTTTTTGCACAGGGCGAAGGTGCGACATTGGCACGCGAAGCTGGTGCAGACTATGTCGCGGATGATGATGAATGGATCAAGAAAATTCAGGATGGTTTCACAGATTTTGATGTGGCTATCTCCACCCCGGATATGATGGGAAAAGCTGGCCGTTTGGGTCGTGTGCTTGGCCCACGTGGTTTAATGCCGAATCCAAAAGCTGGAACTGTTGTGCAGGCACAGGATTTGCCACGCACCATTGAAGAAGCAAAAGCTGGTCGTGTGGAATTCCGTCTGGACAAGACCGCCAATATCCATGCCCCGATAGGAAAAGTTTCATTTGATCTGGAGAAACTGTTCGAAAATTTATCTGCGTTGATGGAAGCTATTCGAAAAGCCAAGCCATCCGGCGCTAAAGGCAGCTATATCCGACGGATAACAATTGCCTCTACCATGGGTCCCGGGATCAAGGTGGATACAACAGTAACACAGGCGATGAAAAATAAAGAGTAAGCAGATATTAACATAGTGAATTAACCCGGTTGTGGTACAATTGGGTTTCACCGAAGAAAGCTGGAGCCTTAGGGCTTAAAAATTCCTGCCGAGGTGGAGACTGAAAGACGAAAAGCCTTTGGAAAAAGGTGGTACTGTCAAAATTGAAGTCTTTACTTTGGCAAAAAGTAAAGACTTTTTTAATTTTAGAAGAAGGAAGGAGGTGATTGTCGTTGGCTTTCACCAAAAAACATAAAGGGAAAATGATGGCTCAGTATGAGCAATGGCTGCAAGGAAGCGAAGCAGTTTTCTTTCTTGAATTCAACAAGATGTCCATGAAAGAAATTGATGACTTGCGCAAAAAGGTTCGTGAAACGGGCAGTGAGATTCATGTTGTGAAAAACACATTATTGTCTAAAGCTTTCCAAAGCTCCGGTATTGATCAGGAGTTCGAAATGGAAGGTACAACAATGGCCAGTTTTGCATTCAGTGATCCACCTGCTTTGGCCAAAGTATTCAAAGAAGCTACCAAGAAATCGGAAGTTTTCGCTGTTAAAGGTGGTTATCTGGGATCTCGTAAGATCAGTCAGAAGGATGTTGATTCACTGGCAGAATTACCTGGTTTACCAGTATTACGCGCTACCCTGTTAGGTTTGATCAATTCACCAGCCAGCAAACTGGTTCGTACGATTGCAGAACCTGCACGTGGATTGGCTGCTGTTGTTAAAGCTTATTCTGAACAAGGATAAGAACAGATTATATAAAAATCCTGGAAACAGGTAAAAAATTATCAAAAACACTTAAGGAGTGATTAGAAATGGCTAATTTAGATAAAATTGTTGAAATGTTGAGCGAGCTTACCGTTTTGGAAGCTGCTGACCTGGTCAAGTTGTTGGAAGAAAAATGGGGCGTTTCCGCCGCTGCACCTGTTGCCGCTATGGCAGCTGCTGGTCCTGTTGCAGTTGTTGAAGAAGTTGAAGAACAGACTGAATTTGATGTTGTTCTCAAGAGTGCTGGTCCCAAGAAAATTGAAACCATTAAAGTTATCCGCCAACTCACCAACCTGGGTCTCGTTGAAGCCAAAAATATGGCTGAAGCTGCTGACTCAAAGGTACTCACCGGCGTTTCCAAAGAAGCTGCCGAAGATGCCAAGAAGAAACTGGTTGAAGCAGGCGCTGAAGTAGTGGTTGCCTAATCCTTTTCATATAAAAATAGAAAAACGGCTGACAAACACAGCCGTTTTTTGATTCTTTACAGCATCTTGGTCAGGGTGTTTATTTCGCAGCGATAGCTGTTAAAAACAACTACCAATCTTGAAATATTGAAATGATACTGTTTTTGAGATCCTTTTTACTGGCAAGATAAAAGAAATCGGTCGTAAGATTTTAGTTATTTAAAGAATTTCGCTTTTGTATTGGCGAATAACCATCACAACTTTACCCATGATTCGTAAGGTTTCCGGATTGTCGATATAAATGGGATCCATGGTGGGGTTGGCAGGTTGGAGACGGATGCGGCTCTTTTCTTTGTAGAAGTATTTCAGGGTCGTCTCGTCTTTGTCGTCCAGCCAGACGGCAACCATTTCACCATTGTTCGCCTGACTTGAGGGACGAATGATGATCAAATCGCCATCGTTTACCATGGCATCGATCATTGAATCTCCCTGGACTTCGAGGGCAAAGAGTTCGCTGACACGTTCCCGGGCAGGTAAAAGGCTGCGGGCAATCTCCACACCGCTTTCCGGATCAAAGTAGTTGAAGTCCGAGCTTGGCATGGGGATGGGAGAACTGGCAACGATGCGGCCACGCAGAGGAATGGAGACCAGTGAATCGACCAATGTATTGACAGCACGGGCGGTATCTCTGACTTTTGTTGAGATGGCTTTTCCAGCAGAACGCATAGGTTTCAGCACCCGTATACTGCGGGAGATGCGTCCTTCGCGGGAAATGTATTCTTTCTCTTCGAGCTGGTTAAGATAATAATCCACCAGTGAAGTGGATTTCACGTCAATTGCATCTCCAATTTCACGGATGGAAGGGGAGTATCCAAATTCATCAATGAATTCGGTCAGATATTCCATGATTCTGCGGTGGCGGTCACTGAGACCTTCTCTTTTTCTCGCCATGTTACACTCCTTAATAATCGAATATTTGTACTATATAATAACACGAACAAGTGTCCTATGTCAAGTACTTTTTAGGCTAAAAGCTGAAAGCTAAAAGTTAAAAGTGTGTCGTGACACGTCCTAAATAATGTTTACAGAAAAAAGAGTCTATTTACTCTTTTAGGACATCTCCTCTGGGAAGGTATTAACGAAGAGCTCTGAAGATATATAATAAATGTAAATTCTCACAGGATTAATTACCCGATGAAAGGATTGTTAGGTAATATGGAATCGTTTCAAGAAGCGATGAAGGAATACAAAAATCAAATGCAGCTGGGGGTGATTTCCAAGGCTTATCGGGGAATCATGGATTATCTGTTGGGCTTAAAAGCTTACCTTAAAGCAGAGTACCCTGCATATAATGTGTCGGGCAGCATGTATTTCGGTTATATGGATATGACCTATTTTTCCTTCTTTCCAGATTCGCTTAAACAACGAAACCTTAAAGCTGGGATTGTCTTTATCCATGAGACCTGTCAATTTGAAGTCTGGCTGTTCGGGGTGAACAAGCAGGTTCAAAATCAATATTGGAAAATAATTAAGGACAGTGGTTGGAGTCAATATAAGCTAATTAAAACGACCAAAGGCGAGGATGCGATCCTCACGCATGTTCTAATCGAGAATCCGAATTTTGATGATCTGGAATCTGTGACAAATCAAATTAAAAGCGGAACTTTGCAATTTATATCGGATGTTGAGAATTTCTTTTCAAAACTACACTTATGAAGTGAATTAAGGCTTAACTTCAAGGAATTTCTATTATGGGTTTTGTCCTGGGGGATTTTTACCGATTTCCCAGACTCATTGTTCTCAAACCCACATTTCTGGCTATTTTTGTTTTTATTTCGGTTGTACAATCTACAAATTTTTTACAGGCCGACACGTTCATATCCCAAGAGAAGTGAAAAGATGTCAATTTATTCCTCAATTTAATTAATGGTCTTTTATCGTATGTCTCTGCTGGATAACAAAACTGATAAGTTCAGAACAAAGATAACTACCTATAATAAAAATATGATCTTCTTGGATAATATGAATGAATAAAAATATTGTCATTATTGGGGCTGTAATAAATTCAATCATTTGTTTTTCCATTGGAATTTCAACCATTCCGCGTGATCGTTTGAATACCCCAACCCCTACTGTTCAAAATACCAGGATTGTTTTGCCTACAATCATTCCAACAAAAACCCTAATTCCAATTCCGACAAAAAACCCGTTCCAGGGAGCATTTTATCAGGAAGATCTTTTTGATTTTATTTTTGAATTCCCTGATGCAAATGAGTTAATACTTGATCAGGAACATGCTGATTTAATAACAGATAAAGGTATCAGGATGTTTTATGTCCGTTTCATTAATCCTGATATGAATGAAGGAAAAATTGGTGTTTTAAGGTACAGCATTATTTTTTATCCAGAAATTTCGGATGCAATCACAAAATACGATGAAAAATACAATCTCTTAACAACTAGAGGGGAATATACTTTAATAAGCGAGACCACCATTCTGGATGACTATCCCGTTTCTTTATTTCTAAAAACAGTAAAGGATGATGGTTATGAAATGAGGTTTCTAACCAGAACAAAGGCCGTTTACCTTGATACAGTCGGTTTAATAATCATTCCTTCATCATCGGATCGTGAAACAAATTTAAACCTTTTTATGGAATTAATGAATACACTTCATTTCCGTGTGATAAATGAATTATCTGCGTTTTAATTTTTCTTGAACAATCCCTCGGAAACAATTCCAATCGAATTTACAGCTTCAACAACTCCAGCAGTATCTTCGTCGCAAGTTTAGGGTCGGCTTTGCCGCGCATTTCACGCATGACCTGGCCGGTGAACCAACCGATCAAGGTTTCTTTGCCGGCTCGGAAAGCATCCACTTCCTTTGGGTTGGCTACAACGATTTTCTCAGCAACGGCACGGATGGCGGAATCGTCACTGACCAGACCGAGTCCTTCTGCTTCGACGATCTTAGCAGGTGATTTGCCGCTCTGTTCGACTTTATCTAACAAGCTCTTGCCGGTGGAGGTGTTGATCTGTCCGGCATCAACCATATTGAGGATCTCAGCCAGGTAGGCTGGGGTGAGCTGCAGCTGATTGGCAGTCTTTCCGCTTTCATTCAGCATGCGCAGGATATCGTTCATGAGGTAATTGGAGACTTTTTTCGGGTCACCAGCGTATAACTGCACGGCAGTCTCAAAGTAGTCTGAGAGGTTGCGTTCGCCAGTCAGAATGTCTGCATCGTATTCGGGGAGTTTGTATTCAGCGACAAAACGGGCTTTGCGTTGCATTGGGAGTTCAGGAAAGTCTGCCAGGATTTGATCCAGCCATGCCTGAGTGAGCTCAATAGGCAACAGATCCGGTTCCCTGAAGTAGCGGTAATCCGCTTCGGTCTCTTTGGAGCGCATCTTTCGTAATTCATTCTTCTCTTCGTCCCAATCCAGCGTCCAGGCGTGTACGCGATTCCCCGCTTCCACTTCACGGATCTGCCTCTCCACCTCGTGTTCGATGGCGTTACGCACGTTATCGATCGAGTTGACGTTCTTGATCTCGGTCTTGGTAAAGAGTTGATCAGAGCCTTTGGGGCGGATGGATACATTGGCATCGCAGCGTAAATGTCCTTTTTCCATATCCGCTTCTGAGACACCTAACCAGCGCAACAGTTGTCGCAGGCGGATCAGGTATTGAGCAGCTTCGTTGGCAGAACGCAGATCGGGTCCGGTGACCATTTCGATCAACGGGACTCCGCAGCGGTTGAAATCGATCAGACGCTGCTTTCCAGCGTTTTTGGTCTTGCCGGCATCCTCTTCCAGATGTAACTTATGGATATTGACCCTGCGGGTATAGCCTTCCGGCATCGGGAGATCAAGATAACCACCGCTGGCTAGCGACATGTCGTATTGGGAAATCTGATAGCCTTTGGGCAGGTCGGGATAGAAATAATTTTTGCGATCAAAGAAGGAGCGCATACGGATATCGGATTGCATCGCTCTGGCTAGCAGGACGCCTTTCTCCACCACGGCTTTGTTGAGAACAGGTAAAACACCAGGCAACCCTGTGCAAACCGGGCAGATATTGGTATTGGGTTCATCATCCCATGAATCAGCTTTGCAGGCGCAAAAGATTTTCGTTTTCGTATTTAACTGGATATGTGTTTCCAGACCAATGACGACTTCATATTCGGTCATTCAATCCTCCAGGTAATTATTTGAGAAGTGTACGAACTTATTTTTGTTATCATGAATTCACCTTATAGGAGCACGGCCGGTTTTTGTGTTCGCCAGATTTCATCCTGTGAACCTATTTCAAATGCACGTCCGATATTCAAGAGCGTAGGTTCGGAGAAGTCAGCACCTAATAATTGCACACCAATCGGTAATCCATCAGCAGCAATACCAGCAGGCAGTGAGATGCCCGGAATACCGGCATGATTGGCGGTCACGGTGAACTGATCAGCATATTGCATCAGCACCGAATCGCCGTACACATCCCCGATGGGAAAAGCAGTGGTAGGGGTGGTGGGGGTCAGCAGAGCATCCAGCCGGTATTTTCCCTGGTGGTCGAAGATCTGGTCAAAGTCACGCCGTAACATGGCACGCACTTTAAGGGCACGGTTGTAATATTGCTCTGAATATTGGGCGGCACTAACATACATGCCCATCAAAATGCGTAATTTGGGTTGCAGACCAAAGGCTTCGTTGCGGGTCTTGCGATACATCACACGCAGATCATCTTCTGCACTGGGGGTGCGGTAGCCATATTTGACGCCATCATAGCGATGCAGGTTGGAAGCTGCTTCTACGCGGCTGATGACAAAAAATGCAGGGATGCCATAGCGGGTGTTGGGCATAGGAATATCTTCGATGATTTCTGCACCCATGTTGCGTAAGACTTCTGCAGCATGATAAACAGCAGCGCGAATTTCCTCATGGACTGGACGCTGATGGATTTCTCCACTTTCAACATCCATATAACTGATCTGGAAGTAATCTGGCGATAGGCCAATACGTTTGCCTTTAACATCCTGTTCGAGGATTGCCAGATAATCCGGAACAGGCAAATTGGCAGTGGTGCTGTCGCGCGAATCTGCCCCAGCGATAACTTGCAACATTAAGGCAGCATCAGTGACATCGCGGGCAATCGGTCCCGGACAGTCGAGCGAGGAAGCAAAGGCGATGATGCCATAGCGTGAGACTCGCCCATAAGTAGGTTTGATACCAACCACACCACAAAATGCAGCCGGTTGACGGATGGAGCCAGCGGTATCCGTCCCTAGCGAGAAGGGTACCTCGCCAGCAGCCACAGAGGTGCTACTGCCACCAGAAGAGCCTCCTGGCACCCGGCTGGTATCCCAGGGATTGCGTGGGCAGGGTTGATAAGCAGTCGATTCGTTGGAGGAACCATAGGTGAACTCGTCCAGATTAACCTTACCGACGATGATAGCACCCTGATCCTGCATGCGTTGTACCGCGGTGGAGGTATAAGGGGCTTTGAAATTGGCTAAAATTCTGGAAGCTGCTGTGGTATAGGTGTCCTTAACACAGAAAACATCTTTGACCGAAAATGGAATTCCTGCCAGAAGTCCGACCTGTTCCCCTTCGGATACCTTTTGATCGATTTTTTTAGCCTGGTCCAGAGCATGATCAGCGGTGACAGAGATGAAAGCATGCACGCTCTGTCTGTCCTGGTCGGTTTCTTCCCCTGAATCCAGGCTGCCAGAACGTCCATCTACGGTTGCAATGCGTTGCAGGCTGCTTTCGACAATCTCTTGTGCAGAAATTTGCTTGCTGCGTAATAAGTTCAATAATTGGTGGGCTGCGTGATCACATAGTTCCATGGTTTAATCCAGTTTCTCGTGGGGGATATCCGGTACGATAATGTAATGGTCTTCTACCTTAGGCGCCTGTGCCAGGATCTCATCTGGGTTGGGGTTTGGGAGCCAGATATCATCGCGTAAAACAGGGCTGGTTTCAAGGGTGTATGAGACGCCGTGTGGGGTGATTTTAAGATCTACATCCAGCGGGATGGCTTCCAATTCATGGATGGCTTTCAATTGCTGATTCAATTCGCGACGCAAATAGGCAGCCTGTTTTTCATCCAGTTCCAGGGCAGCCAGACTTACAAGGTGATTGAAAATTTCGATCGTGATTTCTTCACTCATAGTACCTGCTTTTGAAGTAAATTTTAATCAGCCAGTACCTTCTGCGGTCGGTTCCGTTGGGGCTGGTTCCGTCGGTGGTACAGCTGTTGTCGGTGCAATTGTAACAGTATTTGTAGACGTAATTGTAGGGGTTGCTGTATTCGTAGGTGTGTTGGTGGAGGTAGAAGTGTTCGTTGGGGTAAGCGTATTGGTTGGCGTGGGTGTGCGGGTGGGTAAACGGAATGATGTGTTGGTTGGATAAAGCGTGGATGATGGTCGCAAGGTTGTTGTTGGAGCAAACTCCAATGGTTGTATTGAAGGTAAATTGCCAGGTATATTCGTCCAGGTGGGTGGTAGTTGGCGCGAGGTTGCGGTTTGGGTTGGCAGAACCAATCTTTCCGGCATGGGGGGTGGCGGTAATGGGTTGAGACCAGATTGTGGATTTATGAGAACAATCAGGAAGAATAACCCAAAAAGAAACGCCAGAAACAAGAATAATCCCGAAAAGATATCTAAAATTGATTTCTTCATGGTCTTATTATAGTATGGCAAGTGTCTTTTCAGTAATAAGCGTTCAGGGTGTTTTATACTTTTTAACCATAAAAAACACTTAACTACCCAGGTTAATTAAGATTTTATGATAGTGTTATTCTATCCAATCTTTGTGCCCGGACGTTGTTTATCGCCCACAAAAAACTTCAATAGCCCGCTGGAATCAATTGGATACACCATTCCAGAATGCTATAATCAAAATTGATGCAAGCCGAGAAGGAAAACCCCCAGGTCCCAAAAGTTGTAAAACAAGAGCAGACTTCCACAAACCTGTATTTGGAAGTCGAATTACCGCCTGATAGCACTCTGGAAGTACAGTGTAATTATGTTGATTGTGATAGTCAAATTCAGGGGAAAAGAACATTCAATGTAAAAGGATTGCGTGCGCCACAGAAATGGTTGCGTACATCGCCAACCAAAATCGTATTTCTTGTGGCATTGCTTCTTTATCTGGTGGTTCGTCTGATTGGGATTGAAGAATTTCCGATCTATTTTTTTAGTGATGAGGCGATTCAGAGTGTGCATGCAGCCGATCTGATCCGTGATCAGCTATACAGCCCATATGGCGAATTCTTACCTACCTTCTTCATGAATGGTGGGCAATACAACCTGAGTACATCCGTATATTACCAGGTTTTACCGGTTTTAATGTTTGGCAAACAGGTATGGGTTACACGCGGTGCAGCTGCACTATTGTCACTATTGGCAGCCTTAGGCGCGGGATTGATGATCGAAAAAGCCTTTAATCGTCGGTTCGGATGGTTAGCGATTTGCGTACTCTCCTTAATGCCAGCCTGGTTTCTGCATTCACGCACCGCATTTGAGACCGCAATGGCAGTCAGTTTTTACGCAGCGTTCGTGTGTTGTTATGCTTTATATCGTTTGAAAGACACCCGATACTTGTTTGCGGCTGCCACTTTTGCGGCGCTGGCTTTTTACAGTTACAACCCGATGCGGGTGGTCATTGGCTTGACCCTGATCGGATTCTTTCTCAGCGATCTGCGCTTTCACTGGCAGCACAAACTGATCTTCCTGAAGGCGATTGGGTTGGGGTTGATCTTTCTGTTACCGTTTTTTCGTTTCTGGTTGGATCATCCCGGTGAATCGATTCGGCATCTGGAGATTTTAGGTTCGTATTGGGTGCAAAATATTTCAATGGGTGAGAAAATTGGGAATTTCGCCAGGGAATATCTGCATGGGCTGAACCCTATATATTGGTATCTACCAAACCAACTCGATTTTGAGCGTCATCTGATGAAAGATTATGGGCATTTATGGCAGCCTGGCTTCCCGTTCTTGCTGATCGGGATTGGCTGGTGTTTCCGACATTTTCGGCAATCACAGGCACGTATACTGTTGATACTATTACTGGTTGCGCCAAGCGGTGCAGCATTGGTTGCTTTGGGCATTACACGGGCTCTGGTAATGGTGGTCCCGGTTTCCCTGCTAACTGTTGTTGGGATGATGGTGACCTGGGATTGGCTGGTCGAGAGAATCCGCATTCGAAAAATAATACCAGTCCATTTTTCAATCTCGGTTGGGTTGGGAGTCTTCTCACTGATGGCCGCTTTCAACATCAATATGCTGGTGGATGCATTAAGAAACGGATCTACCTGGTTTTCCAATTATGGACTGTATGGAATGCAATATGGGGCTCGGCAGATATTTGGCAGTATTGAAGAGGAATTAAACATCAATCCGGATGGTAAGTTTTACCTGACCTCCACCTGGACGAATGGCGCGGATGTGTTAGCTCGTTTTTTCTTTGACGATCCCCTACCTTTTCAAATGGGCAGTATTGATGGATTTATCAATGAGTATAAGCCACTCGACCCGGAAATGGAATTTGTGATGCTTCCAAATGAACTGGAAAATATGCTTGCGAGTCAAAAATTCACGGATATCCGCATGCAGAATGTATTGAATTATCCGAATGGAGAACCCGGTTTTTATTTCGTCAAAGTTGCTTATGTTGGGAATATTGAGGATTTGTTTGCAGCTGAACAAGCAGCCAGACGTTTTTTGATCAAAGAAGAGGTAATGCTGATAGATGGTGAAGTCGTTGCTGTTGAGTATTCCACCCTGGATATGGGTGAAATTCAGCATATATTTGACGGGGATAAAACAACCCTGGCAAGAACCTGGGAAGCCAATCCATTACGGATGATTGTCCGCTTTTCAAATCCTCGTCTGGTTGAAAAGATTCTCCTGCGGGTGGGAGGAGAAGCAACGCTGGTCGAAGTGGATGGTTGGGGATCAGAACAGGAAGAACCTGTTTTATTATCAATGGAGGTGGAAGAAGCTTCTGATCCACGCTTTATTGAACTGGTATTACCGCAGTCGATGAAAATCGATTGGGTTGATGTCCGTGTAAAGAATCTTAATAATGAAGAACCAGCGCATGTTCATCTCTGGGAGTTACAGTTCTTTCCATAAATTGCTTGAATGAAACAATTCTTGGAAAAGTTGATACGGCTATGCTTCCCAATAATAAGTTCGGGTACAATTTCAGCATAGAATGAAAGACAAAAAAAAGAAACGACCATTTTTATTGAAGCTGATCGTATATTCTCTGGTTATCATCGCGGTGATGGGCTGGTTGCGGGTGTATCAGAGCATTTATCAATGGGATACACTGGTTAAGTTTGGGGTTCAACCAGGACCGTGGTATAGTTTATTGAGCGGTGGATTGATTGGAATTTTGGCAATGATTGGTGCTGTGAGCCTGTGGCTGTGGTTAAGTTGGAGCCAGAAATTTGTTCAGGTTAACCTGATGATAATATCATTGGGTTGGTGGCTGGACTATCTGATTTTTTCTCAAAGCAGTATTGCATTCTACAATCTTCCATTTCGAATTTTTGTAAATGGATTTTATCTGGTTTTTGTATTTGGCTATTTTTACCTGACAAAAAATAAGTTGCCAATAGGACTTAAAAATGAAGAACAATAGCGATGTTGAAATTGAAGTTAAGTTTTATGTGATTTCATTAAAGGATATCGAGAATAAGATCAAAGAATTAGGTGGCAACCTTGTCCAGGAACGATGTTTTGAATCCAATTTGCGCTTTGATACCGGTGATCAACGGCTGCGAAATTTACGACAGGTATTACGCTTGCGCAAGGATACCCAGAATATTCTGACATTTAAAGGGGCCGCCGAATCTGGTAAGCTCGTCAGTATTCGTCAGGAGATCGAAGTAGTGGTGGATGATTTTGAAACCACGCGGACACTGCTGGAAGGTCTGGGCTATGAAGTGATCATGGAGTATGAAAAATTCCGCACTACCTATTCCCTGCTGGATACCCTGGTGGTTCTGGATGAACTGCCTTATGGTGATTTCATCGAAATTGAAGGTCCGGATGGGAACAGCATCCAGAAAGTGGCACGTAATTTGAACCTGAACTGGAAGGCACGGGTAATGACCAGTTACACCTATCTATTTGAAGCATTACGAAAGGTGCGACCGGAGTTGGAAGGCAAGCAGCTTACCTACAGCGATTTAAAAGGTTTGCGTTTTACTCCGGATGAATTTGATGTCAGTCCGGCGGATTTGTCTTAATTACACAGGAATAACCATTAGAAATCGGTTGGAGTTGTCAACAATCTGCGTATTCATACACATCCACACCCTGATTTGCAAGGATGAATGAGCCCCCTTTTGGTTTAGGAAAATTTAATCAACCTGTTTTGTGACCACATTCTGCACAGAATTTCGCTCCTGGCTGTAATTTTGCACCACATTCAGTGCAATGTGCCGAGACTTTGAGCTTTGCTCCACATTCGGGGCAGAATTTCGCATTGGTTGCCATTGGCGCATTACACTCTGGGCAGGAAGCACGAATCGTTTCCCGCCAATTTTCAGTGGTCAATTTTTTGTCCTCTTCAGCCATGGCAGCATGTGCCCATACCTCTTCCACGGATCTTGAACTTTGAGCTGCACTCATTTCCACTCCCAGATCCGGTGCACAATTTTTACACAAACCTTTTTTGTTATTCCAACAGCTTTTTTTGCATACCCATTGACTGCATCGCGGGCATTGGATAAATTCAGGTCGCAGCTCGTTGGCAGCATCTAAGAATGCCTGATCATGTGCACGTTCATGACTAGCAGAGCTGATCCGTTCACTCACATCTGCTGCCCGTCCTAGAATACCACCAAAGAGGCTATTTGCTACATCAACAACGCCCGTAACGGCACCAAGGCTGAAAGGTTTAAAATTGGTGCGAAAACCATTGCCGCAACGGTCACAAAAAAACTCAAACTGAAAACCCCGATTGGTGCTTAGATCATTGTAATTTTTGCTAAATTCAAGTGATTCTGCCACTATCTATCCTCCTGGGAGGTAATCTTTAATGAATATTGTACAGCTAACAGGAAAAAATAAAAATTAAATAACCTGACAAATTTAAATGAACCTTATAAATAAGCTGATCAAAAAGTAAAGGGGGTTGCCACGGGTAGTGCGTCGTATCCGAATCTCGAAAATTGGTCTAAATTATTTCGTAGGAAGTACTGATTTCAGCAGTTGCCCGAACGGTGGCTGAGACTGAACAGTATTTTTCTTCCGAGAGCTGAATTGCCTGTTCGACTGCTTTATCGGTCAGTTCAGCTCCCTGGATTTTATAGTGAATATGAATCTTACGGAAAGTCCAGGGCGGATCTGCGTCCTGTTCCCCGGATACCTGAATTTCCAGGCTGTTGAGTTGAAAGCGTTTCTTTTCCAGAATATTGACCACATCAACTGCGGTGCATGATCCTACAGCAACCAGTAACAATTCCGAAGGTTTCATTCCTACACCCTCATCAGTGGTGGATAATACCACCGAGTGTTGGGTTGAATCGGTACCAATAAAAATCCTGCTACCTGGTTGCCATTTTATGATTGCATTTGCCATTAAATCTCCGTTACGGGTTCTTCCCAATGATTTGAATGAGGTCTTTTAATAAATCTTCGCGCTGCTGAGGATCTTTCTCTTCCAGATTAACAAAACAATCCGACATGTATTCCTCTATCAGCAGCAGACTGACGCCCTGCACGGCAGAACGGATTGCGCTCAATTGTTGCAGGATGTCTCTGCAATTTCGTTCTTCTGTGAGCATTGATTGAACGCCACGAACCTGTCCTTCGATGCGACGAAGACGATTGATTAGCTTATCTATAGCTTCATGATCTGTGAGTTGCATGGGCTTTCGATTTCTGCCTGGCACGCAGGCGATTTAGCCACCTCAGCGGAAGCGGTTGGTGGGACTATTGCCACAACCAGATGAGGTTGATGGAGAAGATGAACTGGAGCTGGCAAATAGTGAAATTTGTTTACGGGTATTGGTACCAGCGCAGGTTGGGCAATTGGGAGATTGATTCAATTCACTAAAACGCATCATTTTCTCAAATGGTTGTCCACATTCATTACAAACATACTCATATAATGGCATTCCCGCTCCTCTACAAATAGAAACTTTATTAACAATATACTCCACGGGGGTATATTGTTTGAATTATACCTGTATGAAAAATTGCTGTCAAGTCAGATTTTGGTCGTCATCTTTTTCCTAGAAACAAAAACTTTTTCCCAACCAAATGACCAAGGGATATTCATCCTGTGGGAGTATTGACAAATGTCATAGAAAATGGTTGAATCTATTAACCAATTTTTTCCTGGTGAAAGTATTAATTTAATAGGAGGTGCAGTTTATCCCAACAAATACCTTTGTTAATTTCCAAAGTACCAAACTAAACTCAATTTACCAAATTAGGAGGAAGAAGATGAGATCCAAATCGCTTTTTAGCGTAATATTTATGTTGCTGGTTGTCAGTATGCTGGTGGTTGCCTGTCAACCTGCAGCCCCTGTTGCACCAGCAGAACCTGCTGCTCCAGCTGCGCCAGCGGAACCCGCTGCACCAGCTGAACCTGCCGCGCCAGCCGAACCGGCTGCACCTGTAGAACCATCCCCAGACTTCGAACCAATGTCTTTAGCAGCCCCCGATTGTGAATATGGTGGCTTAATTAAAGAAATCGCTGCTCTTGATGAATTTACAGTTCGGTTCTCCATGTGTGCACCAGATCCGGCGTTTCCATCCAAAGCTGCATTTACTGCCTTTGCCATTCAACCCAAGGAATGGATTGAAACCGCGATGGTTTCCCGTGAAATTCTTGAAAAACCAGTAGGTACTGGTCCCTATGTTCTGGATTCCTGGAACCGTGGTGACAGTATGGTATTCAAGAAATTTGCAGATTACTGGGGAACTCCAGCAATTGCTGACACACTCGTATTCCGCTGGACATCTGAAGGTGCCGCCCGATTACTCGAACTGCAATCCGGCACAGTGGATGGTATCGACAACCCATCTCCCGATGATTTCGATGTCATTTCTGCAGATTCCAATTTAACCCTGTATGAACGTGAAGCATTGAACGTCTTCTATGTTGGTTTCACCAATTTCTTCCCACCATTTGATGATGTTCGCGTACGTCAGGCAGTTGCACTGGGTCTAAATCGAGATCGTATCGTAGATAACTTCTATCCGGAAGGTTCTGAAGTTGCCAGTCACTTTACCCCCTGCGCAATCCCCAATGGTTGTGCTGGAGAGGAATGGTATGAATACAATTTAGAAGCTGCCAAAACTCTTCTGGCTGATGCCGGATATCCGAATGGCTTCAACACCAAGATTTTTTACCGAGATGTATTCCGCGGTTATCTGCCAGAACCTGGATTGGTTGCCACTGATCTGCAAGCCCAATTAAAAGATTTGGGTATCAATGCAGAAATTGTGGTGATGGAATCGGGTGCGTTCCTCGAGGAGTCTTCTGCTGGCCGTTTGGATGGTATCCATCTTTTAGGTTGGGGTGCTGACTATCCTCATGTAACCAACTTCCTGGATTACCACTTTGCCAAAAATAATTTACAATTTGGTGAACCATTCCCAGCGATTTTTGAAACATTAGAAACTGCTTCCCAGGTCGCTGATCCCGCTGAAGCAGAACCTCTGTATGTGGAAGCCAACAACAAAATAAGAGAACTGGTCCCAATGATCCCGATTGCCCATGGTGGTTCTGCTACCGCTTTCAAAGCTGAAGTAGCTGGTGCCCATTCAAGCCCATTAGGCAATGAATATATGGCAGTAGTTGACCCGGCTGGTCGCGATACCCTGGTCTGGATGCAGAACGCTGAACCGATTTCCCTGTACTGCAATGATGAAACCGATGGCGAATCTCTGCGTGCCTGTGAACAGGTTCTCGAATCTCTGCTTTCCTACGAAGTAGGTGCAACAGATGTAAATCCTGGTCTGGCCACCTCCTGTGATCCAAACGAAGATTTGACCGTTTGGACATGCAACCTGCGACAGGGTGTGAAATTCCATGATGGTTCCAGTCTGGATGCAAATGATGTTGTGATGTCCTGGGTTGTTGCCTGGGATGCTTCCAACCCATTGCATATCGGTAACACTGGTGCTTTCGAATACTTCACCTATCTGTGGTGGGATTTGTTGAATGCTGAATAATTCAGCTGAATAGTAGTTTTATGTCGGGGTGGCACGGGATACCGCGACCACCCCGTTTAAATTCCATAATCTTAGAAGAGTAGCTTATGATACAGTACACAATCCGCCGTTTATTAATGGCTATTCCGGTTATTATTGGCATTCTGATCGTCACATTTGCTCTGGCACGCATGATCCCAGGTGAACCCTGCAAAGCGATGCTGGGGGAAAAAGCTACACCTGAAGTCTGCGCACGCTTTAATGTCAGATATGGATTTGATAAACCAATCACGACCCAATTTGGAATATATATGCGCGATATTCTCAGCGGAGATTTTGGCCAATCCATTCGCTTTAGCCGTCCGGTGACTATTATTTTGATAGAACGCTTGCCTTTGACAATGGAATTAGGAACGATCGCATTACTCATCGCGATTTCGATTGGAATCCCGGCTGGAATTATATCCGCTGTAAAACGCAATTCCATTTGGGACGTGTTCACAATGATTGGTGCAAATATTGGTGTTTCCATGCCGGTTTATTGGTTGGGGTTAATGTTACAGTTTTTATTCGCCATTTTATTAAAAGATACATTTTTACAATTAGCACCTTCAGGAAGATTGGCACCTGGATTGGTAGCCATTCCCTTTTATGAGATTTGGGGTTGGGAACTGGCTAAAGAAACGGTTGGATATCATTTTCTTGAATTTTTCTCCAATATGTATATATTCAATTCGCTGATTACCGGAGATTGGAAATTACTGGGTGATGCAGTTAAACATATGATCATGCCTGCAATGGCGCTCAGCACCATTCCTCTGGCTATTATTGCCCGTATGACGCGCTCGAGTATGTTGGAAGTGATGAAACAGGATTACATTCGCACAGCACGCTCTAAAGGGCTTAAACAAAACAAGGTTGTGTTAAAACATGCCTTCCGCAATGCTTTGTTGCCGGTTGTGACTATTATCGGTTTGCAGGTTGGAACCATATTTGCCGGGGCGGTATTAACTGAATCAATTTTTGGCCTGGCAGGAGTGGGAAGGATTTTGTTTGAAGCCATTACCGCACGAGATTATCCAATCATCCAGGCTTTTACTGTGGTTATTGCTGCAGGTTATGTTTTTATTAACCTAATTGTGGACTTATCGTATGTGTTTATTGATCCCCGGATTCGATTGGAGTAGCCATGGCACCTGTTACCTTATCCAATGAACATCAAAAAGACTACCGCTCGAACAGTTTATGGCGATTAACATTACGTAGAATATTACGCCAACGAAATGCAGTACTTGGCATGGTGATATTATCTTTTCTGCTAATAATGGCTGTTTTTGCTGATGTGATTGCTCCTTATGCTCCAGAACAGGTACTAATTGGTTTGGAAGAAGGAATTAAGAAACGCCAACCTCCATGTATTCATCTTCTGGGTTGTCCAAAAGATAAACCACAACATTTGATGGGCATTGATGGCAATGTGCGCGACCAATTCAGCCGGGTTGTGCATGGATCACGCATTTCCTTGATGATTGGTTTTACTACTGTTGGATTTGCTATCATCATTGGAACAATATTAGGGGCCATATCCGGATTTTTTGGCGGTTGGGTGGATAATGTGATCATGCGTATTCTGGATGTATTGATGGCATTTCCCTCATTACTTCTGGCTATCACAATTGTTTCGGTGTTAGGGCCGGGGTTGCAAAATGCATTGCTTGCCATTGCGATTGTTACCATACCTGTATATGCAAGAGTGGTACGTGCCAGCGTACTCTCAATTAAAGAGATGCCTTATGTGGCTGCTTCACGAGCTCTTGGTGGAAACTCAGTACATATTCTATTGAATCGGGTATTGCCGAATGCCATACCACCACTGATTGTGACCGGAACACTGGGAATTGGTACAGCAATTCTGGATGCAGCCGCTTTGTCCTTCCTGGGGCTGGGGGCGCAGCCTCCTATGCCGGAATGGGGAACCATGTTGGGTAGTGAAAGAAATCAGGTATTCACTGCACCACACCTGGTTTTCTACCCTGGTATTGCGATTATGTTGACCGTGCTGTCATTCAACCTGTTGGGTGATGGTTTACGCGATGCGATTGATCCACGCCTTGGACAGACCCAAAACTAGAATGGAGATCACAAAAATGTTTACTGATACAAAACCCATTCTCAAAATCAAAGGTCTTCAGACATATTTTTACACGGATGATGGTGTGGTTAAGGCAGTTGATGGCGTTGATCTGGTTCTACATGCTGGTGAAGTGTTGGGGCTGGTAGGCGAATCAGGCTGTGGTAAAAGCGTAACATCATTTTCCATCATGCGATTGGTGGACGCTCCCGGAAAAATAGTTGGCGGAGAGATTCTCTTCGAAGATCGTGATTTACTCAAACTTGATGATGAAGGTATGCAGGCTGTGCGTGGAAATCATATTTCAATGATATTTCAACAACCACAATCCAGCCTGAATCCGGTTTTTACGGTGGGGGACCAGATTGTAGAGATCCTACAAATTCATACCAACTTTGATAAAAAACAAGCCTGGGAACGGACAGTTGAGTTATTATCGCTGGTGGGAATCCCCGATGCAGCCCGAAAAGCAAAAGCTTACCCCCACGAAATGTCGGGTGGACAGGCGCAGCGTGTAATGATCGCGATGGCTTTGGCTTTAAATCCACAAATCTTGATTGCAGATGAACCTACAACAGCATTAGATGTGACCATTCAGGCGCAAATTCTGGATCTGATGCGTGGTTTGCGTACCAAGATCAATACAGCAGTTGTGCTGATTACCCATGATCTGGGTGTGATCGCCGAGATGGCTGATCGGGTGGCAGTGATGTATGCCGGGCAAATTGTGGAAGAGAGCAATGTCATAACCATCTTTGATAAACCCATGCATCCTTACACGGTTGGTCTGATTGCGTCAGTTCCGGTTCTGGGTCAGGTAAAAGAAGAACTGGATACAATCCCTGGAAATGTGCCCAATCTGGTCAATTTACCAAAAGGATGCCGTTTTGCATCACGTTGTAAATCCAGAGAGGAACATCATCTGGAAGAAATCTGTGATCAAAAGAATCCTGATTTACTGCAGGTGGAAAAGGGTCATACCGTACGCTGCTGGTTATATCAAAACACTGATGGTCATCAAGCACCAATTCAGATATAGAAAACGGAAGAGAAGCACATGATTGAACAAACAAAAACTGAATCCGAAAATCTGATTGATGTAAAAAATCTGGTCAAATACTATCCAGTTAAAGGCGGTCTATTTAAACGGGTGGTTGCCCAGGTCAAAGCGGTTGATGATATCAGTTTCTCCATTCGCAAAGGCGAAACGTTGGGTCTGGTTGGCGAATCGGGTTGTGGAAAAACGACCGTTGGACACACCATGCTGGGATTGTTACCGCACACCAGTGGATCTGTTATTTACAACAACACCAACGTCTTTAATCTTAATGCAGCCGAATCCAAACTAATGCGACGTTATATGCAAATTGTGTTTCAGGATCCTTATGCTTCCCTGGATCCCCGTTTACCGATTGGCGATTCGATTGCAGAAGGCCTCAAAATTCACAAGATCGGGAACAATCAAGAGCGCTATGAGATGGTTTTGGAAGCATTGAGAGATGTTGGTCTGGAAGAATACCATGCCATGCGTTACCCGCACGAATTCTCTGGTGGGCAACGGCAGCGTATCGGTATTGCAAGGGCTTTGGTGATGAAACCTAAATTTATCGTGTTGGATGAACCAGTGTCAGCGTTGGATGTATCAATCCAGGCGCAGGTTCTAAACATCCTGCGAGATTTACAGCGGAATTTTGGATTGACGTACCTGTTTGTGGCACATAATCTGGCTGTTGTCGAGCATATTTCCGACCGGGTTGCGGTTATGTATCTGGGTAAAATCGTGGAATTGGCTGATCGTAAAGAATTGTTCAACCGGCCGGTGCATCCATATACAAACGCTTTGATGTCAGCCATCCCAATCCCTGATCCGAAGTTGAAACGTGAAAGGACCATTCTGCAGGGTGATGTTCCCAGCCCGCAGAATCCCCCCAAAGGCTGCCGCTTTCATCCACGTTGTCCCTTTGCGAAGCCGGATTGCTCCGAAAGCGAGCCCGAACTTCGCGAGGTAATCACCAATCACTTTGTTGCCTGTCACTATGCTGAGGATTTTATAAAGTAAGTATTTATTACATCAGAGCGAGTCTGAAACCGTTTGGTAATTTACAATCGATTCACAGACTCGTTTTTTTAAGCCATGAAGATACTTACCTGTAGAATGTCAACGATGTGTTGACTGCTGACATTGTTTATAATTCATCATAATATTAATGGTTGGATGATATGTTCAGTTTAAGAAAAGCGACAAAAGAAGATTCAACATTCATCCGTACCTTGATCTGGCGGGTTGGGATCAATCCCATGGGTCTGGATTGGCAGCATTTTGTGGTGGCTGTGCATGAGCATGGGGTCAGAATCGGTTGTGCACAACTGAAAGTCCATAAAGATGGCTCCAGGGAGCTGGCATCGGTTGCTGTGGTTCCGTTGTACCGTCATCAGGGGGCGGCTGAAACGATGATTCGGGAGTTACTCGCAGGACAGACTCCTCCTATTTATCTAACCTGTCGTGGCCCTCTGATATCCTTTTATAATCGATTTAGATTTATAGAAATGATAGACTTAGATCTCATGCCAGCCTACTTTCGGCGCGTCAAAAGGATTTTTCTCTGGTTTGAAAAACTAGGCCTGGCGAGAGAGCGGTTGGCAGTGATGGTTTGGAGCGGGTAAGCGATTCTTACCTGTCCACTGCTCCTTCGGAATAGGGCGGATTTGGACTTTCGCAGAAAATGCCATAGCCTTTTTTATTGGCGTGGTAATAATATGGCTCATCCTCGACAGTCAGAACCACCCTATAACCTTCGGTGAGTACCATGAGGTAATTCATATCCGGCTGTGGGCATCCCAGGCTGGAATCAGACCAGACGACCGACTGGACACTGATCAGAAGAATTTGATCGGAAGGGATTGACAACTCTTTTGCCAGTTCGTTGATAGCCTGATTAGCAACATCCTGCAAATTAGCAGGCAGGTCAGATGGAGAAATAGGGGTCATATCAATAGGTACTTTTCCTCCCGGAACGATAGGGGTTATTGGATCAAATTTTTCCGGTACTTCTCTGGTTGGTATCAGACGGGTGGGGGTTACAGGAACAATTGTGTCTTCCGGTGGGAGCGTAGCTGCAGGGGAAGGTTCCTGGTAGGTGGTGCAGGCTGCCATGATTGTGGTTATCAGAAAAGTTAGCAGTAATCGTTTAGAGATTTTTTTTGTTTTCATATATATAAGACGTTTAAACCCACCAATTTGTTTCACAGCATTCGCATAAAGACATATTTTTTCCTAAACCCTAACACCTAGATCTTACCCCCCTGATTGATCCCAGGCACTTTTCAATCTCTGATAGCTGACCTCTAGATCCTCTGGCAGGACGCGCGTGTTGGAGGTAACGGACATGAAGTTGCTGTCACCCCGCCAGCGGGGGACGATGTGAAAATGAAAATGTGGTGCAATCCCAGCACCGGCATCTTCTCCAATGTTAGCGCCCAGATTGAACCCATTCGGATGGTAGACTGTTCGCAGCACCTTCGTGGCAGTGTTGATCAATTCCATCATCTCTGCCCTGGTAAGCGGGTCCAGGTCTTCATAGGAAGGTTGGTGTTCATAAGGCAAAACCATCAGATGTCCGCTGGTGTAGGGATATCGATTGAGGATCACAAAAGCGGTCGTGCCACGATGCAGGACTAAAAATTCAGAGTCTTCGCTTTGTTCTGCAGCGTGACAGAAAACACATTGCGGATCTCCGGATTTATTATTAATGTATTGCATACGCCAGGGTGACCATAAATAATCCATTGTGAATTTACCTCGTTTGAATATTTAGATTGTAGCAGAAAAAGTGGTTGGCAAAAATTTTATCTTCTCAATAATCCGGGTCTGGTTGGTGGTTTTGGCGATGATCACCGCTAAAAACACCCGGATTGCTCATAATTCTAAATATGTAAAAAGAGACTTGAAGAATAACAGGATTTTTTCAGATAAGCATCAACGATTTTTATTGACACAAGCCAACATGTTCGGTATTCTTATTTTTATGGCAGAACAAATGAGCTTTTTTGGACCAAGAGTATTGAGTGTCAGTGGAATGACACAATATTTACGTGCCCTATTAGAAAGTGATGAAATTCTTAAGGATGTATGGGTGGAAGGCGAGATTTCAACTCTTTCCAAGCCCAGTTCAGGACATATCTATTTCAACCTTAAAGATAATACTGCCACACTAAAATGTGTGATCTGGCGTCAGAATGCTATGCGAATCCAGTCCAGACTTGAAACAGGTATGGCGGTGGAAGTGCATGGATATGTCAGTGTATATGATGCTGGTGGACAATACCAATTGTACATTGATGCTGTTCGTATGGCCGGAGAAGGCTACCTCTTTCAGGAATTTATGCGTCTGAAAGCATTGCTGGAAGAAGAAGGTTTATTTGATACGGAACGAAAACGAGCGATTCCCGCCTTCCCCAAAAAGATCGGGATTGTTACCTCACCGACCGGTGCAGCCTTACAGGATATGTTGAATACTCTCAAAGGACGCTTCCCGCTGGTGGAAGTAATCCTTGCTCCTACCGTTGTGCAGGGTGAAGAAGCACCACCAAAAATCGTTAAGGCACTTCGGCAGTTAAATCAGTTGCTGGATGTGGATGTGATCCTTTTGGCACGTGGTGGTGGTTCGATGGAGGATTTGTGGGCGTTTAATGATGAACGTGTGGTGCGGGCGATTGCTGAGTCGCGCATCCCGGTTGTGACGGGGATCGGCCATGAGACCGATACAACGCTGGCGGATTATGCAGCTGATTTACGCTCTCCCACCCCGACCGGTGCAGCCGTGTTGGTCACGCCTGATAAAGCAGATTTGCTGGATGATCTGTCAGGCTTACAAAGTGAATTGGATGATGAAATTGACAATCATCTCAGGCAGAATCGTGTAAATCTTCAAACGATTCAATCTAATTTAACCTTCCTTTCACCGAAAAACCGGATTCTCAATGATCAACAGAGAGTAGATGAGATTTCCTTGCGAATGGAAAGAATTTTTGCTTATAAAACATCACTTTCTCATTCACAATTAAGTGGGTTAAAGGCACGCTTGAATACTTTAAACCCATTGCAAGTTTTGCAACGGGGATTTGCGATTGTGAGTGATGAAAAGGGAAAGATATTGAGTTCAGTTGATGATGTGCAGGTCGGTGATCAGGTGCGTATTCAATTGGCAGACGGCTCACTGAATTCTGAAGTTAAAGTAATTAATCAGCACGAGAAGTAAAGCGATGATAAAATTGTCAGGTTGCCACCCAGTAAATGGTTAATGAAATGATACAAATTGGAGATAAAATGAATAAAATTCCAGTTGAAGATTTGAGTTATGAAGCGGCTTTTACCGAGCTTGAACAGATTGTAAACCGGTTGGAAACTGAGACTTTGAGTCTGGAAGATTCACTGTCAATATATGAACGCGGTCAGGCATTGTCTGCTCGTTGTGCTAAATTATTAGAATCAGCAGAATTACGGGTGCAACAATTAAGACTGGAAAATCATATTCCCAAGGATGAACAAGACGATTAATGTTTGATGAATTGGTTCGAAATCAGGTTCTCGTTGCAGGATTGATCAGCTGGTTTTTTGGTCAGTTTCTAAAAGTCCCAATAGAGTATTTACTTAATCGACGCATTAACTGGGGACTCTGGTTCAGTAGTGGTGGAATGCCGAGTACACATTCCTCGTTAATGGTATCTGTGACATTATCTACTGGGATGAATTATGGCTTTGATTCAGCTATTTTTGCGGTAGCGTTCGCGATCACCATGATTGTGGTTTATGATGCATCGGGCGTACGTAGACAGGCGGGTATTCATGCGCAGAAAATCAACCAACTGTTCGAAGAATTTCTACATGGAGAACCGATTGAGATTGAAAAACTTAAAGAGGTGTTAGGGCATACGCCCGCCCAGGTGGTAGGCGGTGTTATTCTTGGCGTTGCAGTGGCGTTGACGGTCTGGTATATCTGGTAATTAGAGGTTAAAACCACAGTCGGTTCATCAGGGGGCAACAAAATCATAGGATGGATTATTTAATCCAGAACCCAAATTTGCTAATACCACACTGGGGGTCGAAAGGGTTCCCAATCGAAGTTGGTAGTTCGTGCCAGATTGAAAAATGAAGAAGAATTGATCAGATGTGATCCATTTGAAATTCATGACTGGGTTAACATCCAATGCAATCACACCTGGCACACCCAATTGACCAATATAATAATCACGTGGATTCCAATTGAAAAAATAGAAATGGCTGGAATCTGGGGCCCATTCACCGAAGCCTAACGAACCGTTTGTAAATTCAATGGGTGCTCCACCGGATAGATCGGCAAACTTAAGTGAAAACAAGTTGTCAGTTGCATCTCCGATTTGCTGTTTGAAAGCATAATGATTAAGATCAGGGGCAAGAAATGCATTATCCAAAGGAGCTACCGGGTGAGAAATTAATAAGCTTGCAGGGCTTCCGTCGGTGTATAAATGATAAATGTTAATAGGTGCTGATGCGTCCCCAAGCGGATCCTGTGGAGGGATGGCGACCCGCAAAAATGTTCCACCGGATGACCAGAGTGGGATCGCATGATAGGCAAACTCACTGTAGGTATACACAAAGGGATAGGTCAGGACAGCATATCTGCGGTTGGAGCCATCGGTATTCAGCAAATCAATCTGGGTGGGAGTGACCAAAGCCATCTGGGTCCCGTCCGGGCTGAAGTAGAAATTCCCTGCCTGTCCAGGAGACAGGAATGAACGGCGTTCTCCTGAATCAACATTGATATACCAAAGGTCTTTATTATCCAGAAAGCCCGGTGCATTAAATTGAGGATAGGTATTAAAGACCACTGTATGTGTACCTGGGATAAATCCAATCATATAGGGAGATACTGTAACCACGCTATAGACATCTGAAATTTCGGGGTTCATGGGCATTGCCATAAAATCCACATGACTGACCAGTGATTTTTGTTCGCTGCCATCAAAACGGATCGCCCACAGGCTGACATCTATACCATCAGAAGATTTACGGGTAAAAACGATCCATTCTCCATCCGCTGAGAGGACCGCATTGATGACATCACCTGTATTAAGAATAAGGTTCACACTACCACCTTCCTGCCAGGTGGATAGATTGCCATCCGAGTCAACCATTGCCAGTCTTAACTCGTTTGGCTTGGATTTGATGATTGGAGTTTCTTCCACAACCGGTTCTGGGGTGATGATGGGCGTTTCCGGTTCGATAAGGACAGTTGGTACTTCCACTGGTGCCAGTGCGGTAAGAGTGGCTGCGACGGCTGTGGCTGCTTGTTTCTCTATTTCTTCGGCGGCGTTATCATTGGTAAGGGGGATTGAGCAGGCAAGGGAGGTAATAAAAATAACAATAAATAAAACCAGAATTTGATTTTTCAATTTCATCAGATTCTCCTGTTCGTAGGCTTAGATCTATTATGATTGTATTCAGAATCTGAGAGATCACAAATTTTGTGAATATTGTTAGTGGAGTAGTTGGTTGTTGCGTAGGAAAAAATAGCGGTTAGATTATTCAGCAGTCGCGCTGAAAAGGAAAAACAAAATTTTCCAGGTCATTTTGAATTAAAGCTGTGGATTCTTAAATTGGGCAAGGACATAGCATGCCCTTTGGGTAAGCCATTGCCCCTACCTAATGTAAACATTCGTCATCGTTGAAAATTCGTTGACGGCGAACTTTACGCATCAAATCCCAGAGATTTAATCAGGTCGTCGGTAGATTTATTGTCCAAAGAATCCCGACCTAGAAGTTCGTCCCAGAATTGTTGATCATAACGCCGGGAGCGCAGCGGGATGGGCATCGGTACCCCCCAACCAAGCATGAGCACCTCCTCTTTGGGTTGTAGCCGCGAAAGCATCCCACGCAGGGAGTCTCGCCCGGCAAGCCCGGAAAGTACGGCAGAGATATCAGCGTCATCACCAAGCCAGCCGCTGATGCGGGTGCCCAGTTGTGACATGACCTCATCGTAGATTTGCGAAGGCCGTTGATCGATGATCAGTAAAGTGACATAGTACTTGCGCATTTCACGTGCTATCGTACTGAATGTGGTTTGGGAAGACATTTCCCGGTTGAGGAGTTTGTGGGCTTCCTCTACGACGATCACCAATGGACGCGGTGCCTGGCTGTTCTTGCCACCACGGAAAGCGTTGGTCTTTTCTTCCCAGGATTTGCGAATTTTTCTTGTCAGCAGATTGGTAACCAAAAGGTAATCCAGATCATTTTCGAAATCCCCAAAAGAAAGGATGATATGCTTACCTTGCTCGAGGTAGCGAATCATATCCTGCAGGGGATTGCCCGGAGGATACTGGCTGATGTAAGGAAGATTAAACAGTCGGGAAAGTTTGGTATGGAGAGCTTCGGTTGCCATCACATTGGTCCCGTTCTGGTTAGCCCAAAAAGCCACACTATCCGAGGCAGGTACTTTTTTTCCATCCTCGTTTTCGATTACAGCACCATTCTTTAGTTGTTTAAATTCGTGAAACCAGCGTTTCTCACCAAAGGAATGAACTAATCCATCCAGGGTAGCAGCGGTGGTTTCGCGCAGGTTCAATTCACGGGAAAGCATGAGAATATCCTCGGGGGAGATATCAGATTCTGCCAGCTGGAGGTTGAAATCAGCACTCTTCCCTCGCACAGAACTACCAGCGCCAAGCCCGACCACTTTGACCTTGACAGGGAATTTGGTGCGCAACCCGGGAACTTTCTGGTTGGTATCTGATGATGTATCGTCATACCCATATTCATTATGCATATCAAAGACCAGTAAGGATGCCAGATCGTGGTGGATCAGTCCTGCCAGGATGATGCGGGTCAGGAATGACTTGCCAGTACCGGTAGCACCAAAGATACCGGAGGAACGCTGAACAAATTTCTCAAGGTTCAAGCATACCGGGTGTTTTTGTTCGCGGGTAGTACCGACGATAAAGTTGCCTTTTTTATCCGGATCACCAAATATTTCAGCTACATCACCTGCATGCGCAGAACGGGCAATTGCATGGTGTGCAGGGATCGTCTTAACCGGAATTGCACGTGTTTTATTCTCAGGGTTTTGCGCGAACCAGGCTGGATATTCTGGGGAGCCAGGGTCGGGACCGCGATCCAGCATGAGCATGGGCATGACCTCGAGATTGGTAAAGAGCGTTTGACCATGCAGCAGGCCGGAGAGATGAGCCGGAAGCCGTAACTCGCTCTGTTCATCAGCAAAACGAGGATCTGTGCTGCCCAGTTGCAAGTCTGTGATTAAGCCGTAAAAGTTGTCATTTCCCGCTTCGATGACAACAAAACTTCCTTCCTGTACCTCATTTGCGGGGACAGTCAGGCGGATGTTGAGATTATTTTTAAGACCTCCACCAACCACATAACCAATCGTTGTTCCGGGTTGAATTGTCATCTTGGATCCTCCTGAGTTAATTTTACGTCTGCCAATGCACCAAAAACGTTCATCAATGTCTGGTAATCATCACGTAACAGGACAATCAATTCTTGAACGGCAATGTTCATCCAGCCTGCGTTTCCAATGGATTGGTGTGCCAGGCCTGCAAGTTTTAGATGGCTGGCGAGTAATTCCGCAACCGGATAATCTGTACCTCGCAGAATATGGCGGAAATATCCAAAGCGGGCAGCGGCTGTGAAATCTCGCAGCTGTTGATCGTTACTGACGTAGACTTCATCGAGGGTTAGCGGAGGACGCGGAGGCAGCAGATGGAAGATTTCGCCGTTCTGTTGATACCCACAAAAGACAATACTGATTTCCACTGGCACAGTGCGGTTATTACGGTTGTCGGCTATCACTTCTGGTTTGATGTGTTCGGTTGTGACCAATTGACGTACCAACCCATCGTCGTCAATATGCATGTCATAAATCAACCCAAAAATTATTAAATTTGGTGAAGGTTGAATCGTGACCATACCACCCAGTTGGGGTAAATCGAGCGATGCTACCCGACAACCAGCGACACAACCGCTGGTACTGGCACGTAAAAGAAATCCGATTTGATTTTCATTCATCTGCGATACCTTGTCTTTCCGCCCAGGTCTTTGTGATATTGTTTGGAGGATTTATCTCCTGCTGCAAGACCTTGACTGAGCAATGTTTGTTGTAAAAGATTTTGTAAATGCTCTCGCTCCTGATAACTGACCAGTGCTATTTCATGGGCACGATGTAGTATGTAGGGGTATGCTCTGATGCCCATGATCTGAGATTGATCGATCAGATGATAATGGATTAGATCAATGTTGGAAGGCTGCCTGAGTACCCAGACTGGAATCTCTACACGTGCGATTTGCGGTTTCTCTATACGTCCGATATTTATGTAGAAAAAATGAATTGCCAGCAGCCCGCTGAAATGCTGAGTGCTGCGGGAATGGAGTTGGAAGATGGCTGATCGCTGGTTGGGCTGAAGGATGCGGGCGAAGAGATCGGCATCCGTAATACCCGTAAGTTTGCGAATATGACCAGCATCTTGGAGTTGGTCTTCAGCGAGTAATGGCAACTCCAGCAGTCGAATCAGGAGATCGCTACGGGGTTTATCTACATAACCTGCAGTGATAATATCCTCTTGTGCCATTTCAGCAAGAATATTGAGATAATCTTCGAGCAAGTGCTTATATTCTGCGGATTCTCTGCCTTCCCGGTACAATTCAAGTGGTCCGTCGGTAAGGGTCAAAACAGTTAGCTCTTCCTGCAAGGCTGCTTGTAGCAAATGACTTCGCTCTTTGTGATCCCGGCGAAGGGCAATCACCTCTTCTCCAATCAAGAAGCCTTGATCAGTGAAAATATCATTGGCATATAATAAATCGCTTTCGATTCGTTCCTTTGGGGTGTTACCAGGCTCTAAACGCATCAGACCGACATTTATCACACCGAACTGCACAGCCAGATGTTGATTGGGAATGATTTGTGAACCATCAGCTGCCAGGAGCACTACCGGTTGTTGAGAGTCCATGGGATCCCGGGTGGTATTGATCGGTTCATGGGTAGGCAATCCACAGCGTAGATCAGGATTTACAGCCAATGTTTGTTGGATGCGATCCTGTAATCGATCAATTTCCTGACTGTAGATATTGAGCTGGGTTAACGCAATTTCCAGATTTTGTTCGCGTAATTTTGCCTGCGCGGGGGCTTCCTGACCGAATTTTTGGATGGTTGATCGAATTTGCTGGAAATTGATTGGCATGCATTCCCCTTGGTTGGGATTATCATTGATGTATTATAGCAGAAACATCTCATCTTTATTTGAGGCACTATGGGTTGACCAGGTTTGGAGATTGTAAAGTAGATTCGTTTGAAGGTCGGACGTCAGCTTGATTTTTATCAATATTGGGTTACAAATTTGTTAAGTAAATTTGACCATAATTGTCATAAAATAAAATATAAAAAGATTTTTGAGCAAATAATCACATTGCAATTTACTGAAAAATCAGGAGATATGAGTATGAAAAGATTAATAACTGGTTTAATATTATTGAGTTTTCTGGGTGGATGTACAGCGATCGTGCCTGTATCAGTTTCAGGTGCAGCGGTGATGGCGGTTGCAGAGAATGTGATAGAAGCACCATTAATGGCTGCAACCAGCACCAAAATTCCAGCACAGGTGACAAAAACGACTAATCCGGTTACACCTATAGCCACAAGTGTGCCGACCACTTCTGCGAATTCCGATGGTTTAATTGGTCCGGAATTCTATCCGGAGGGAATTAACCCATTAACTGGGTTACCAGTCGAAAACCCTGAAAATTTATTGCTGCCACCAGCTTTGGTGTCTATTACCAATTTTCCGGTCAGTTCACGACCACAGGCAGGTTTGTCGTTTTCACCGTTTGTTTTTGAGATCTACATTGGTGAAGGGATGACACGCTTTTTAGCGATGTTTTATGGTGACTATCCCGAGGTACCGGCATCTGACGACGGTGAAGTTACCAATGGGAGCAATGTTGGCTCTGTAACGGATAACACCCTGGTTGGTCCGATTCGATCGGGTCGTTTACCATATGAAAGTTTACGAAAATTGTTTAATGGTTTCCTGGTGATGGCGTCAGGAGCATCGCAAGTTGTTGCCAATTTGAGCCAATTTTCAAATATTTATGGGTCGGATGCGGATAATATCAATTCAGCAATGATAGATGTGACAAGATTGGAAGCGATTGCTGAAAATAACCAAAAACGGCTGGGGGAAGCAGGCTTGCATGGATTAAGCTTCCAGCAGGAAGCTCCTTTGGGAGGCCTGGAAGCCAACCGTATCTGGCTCAAATATGCATATCTGAATCAGATCAACTGGCAATATGATGAAGAGCAAGGTGCTTACCTGCGATATCAGGATCGTGCTGATGCAACAACTTTTGAATTAATTACCGATCGGCTGACAGGTGAGCCACTTACGTTTGAAAATGTGGTGATTCTATTTGCCAACCATGAAGTAGTTACTCCGACGATCATCGATATCAATTTGCTTTATATGAAAAAGATGCCAGCCCTGTTGTTCCGCGATGGTCAGATGTATGAAATCTTCTGGACAACCATAAGCGGTAGCTATGAAGTAGAGACGGGAAAATTACGACCGATCCGGTTTGTTGATGCGAATGGGGATGCTTTCCCATTGAAACCAGGACAAACCTGGGTGCAGGTAGTGCAGCCACATACTGCATATTATGAAGTGCCAGACAGCCAGGTCTTTTACGATCTGGCGAATAAAAAAGAACCAGAATCTGGTGTGTGGGCAGTTCGTTGGTATCCGCCAGCTGGGGCAAGATAGGAAGTATGGTTTCCCAAAAGGGATAGGATTCAGAAGACGGAATCCTATCCCTTTTTTGTTTGACAATAACACGTCATTTCCTTGCCTGGAATCATTGGTACAATTACCAGGATAATTCCAAACGGAGGGACAAATGGATTTCAGCGCAATACAACAAATCCATCAGCAACAAAAAGAATATTTTTTCAGCCAGGCAACAAAAACTTACGAACAACGCATTAAACTCCTGAAGGATTTAAAGGGTCAAATCGAAGCATATGAAACCAGGATTGTTGCAGCAATGCAGGCTGATATGGCAAAACCAACCACGGAAGCAGTTGGTGGCGAAATCTGGTATGTGCTCGAAGAAATTGAATATACTCTTCGTAAACTGAAACACTGGATGAAACCCCGTAGGGTGCGGACACCACTGCTGCACTTTCGTGCTTCCAGTTCCATCTATCCGGAACCCTATGGTCAGGTTTTAATCATGGCTCCCTGGAATTATCCTTTCCATTTGCTATTCTCCCCATTGGTAGGTGCGCTGGCAGCAGGAAACACAGCCATTCTGAAACCCTCTGAACTGGCACAGGCAACCGCTCAGGTAATGGAAGAAATGATCCATCAGCATTTTGATCCTCGAATTCTTAGGGTGATCAAAGGCGATGTTGAGACTGCCCAGAATTTGTTAAAAATTCCATTTGACTACATTTTCTTTACCGGTGGGACAAAGGTGGGAAAGTTGGTGATGAAAGCTGCAGCGGAGCACCTGACTCCTGTAACGTTGGAGCTCGGGGGTAAAAGCCCGGCGATTGTCGACGAAACAGCTGACCTGGATGTTGCAGCCAGCCGGATTGTGTGGGGAAAGTTTTTAATGCCGGACAAACCTGTATAGCACCAGATTATGTTTTAGCACAGGAAAAAATCTATCCTGACCTGGTTCACCGGTTCAAAGAAAAAACAATTGATTATTATGGAAAAGAACCGCAAAAAAGTGCGGATTTTGCCAGAATTATTAATAAACACCATTTTAATCGTCTTCAGAATTTGATAAACACTGACAAAGTTGTGCATGGCGGTGAGGTGGATCCTGAAACTCTTTTTATTGGGCCAACGATCATGGATCAGGTAACTTTGGATGATGCTGTCATGGGAGAAGAGATTTTTGGTCCCATATTACCGGTTTTGCGATTTGAGTCCCTTGAGGATGCCATCAGGATTATTAAAAAACATCCCAACCCTTTATCGCTTTATCTATTTACACGTGATAAAACAACGGAGAAAAGAGTGATTTCTGAGGTGTCTTTTGGAGGTGGATGTATTAATGATGTGGTCAGCCATGTATTTAATGAAGAGATGCCATTCGGAGGACGTGGTACAAGTGGGATGGGGGCTTATCATGGTAAATATAGTTTTAATACCTTCTCGCATTATAAAGGCATCATTCATCGAAAAAATTGGCCGGATTTTGCCATACGCTATCCCCCCTATCATGTTGAAGGCAGGTTGATGAGAGTGTTCTTTAAGATCGCCAGCTGGTTGATTTGAATTACAAATAATTGTGTTTTTTCATCTTTGCTATCAGAGTAACACCTGCCAATTCCATATGGAGAAGGCACAAAACATACCAAGTTGAATGACATGGTTCAGGTATTTGAGGATAAAAATATTCAGTTGAGATTTTTATTTGGGGGTACACTTAAATTACGATGAATGGTATGAACGAAGGGTTGTAATTATGTCTGATCATCAAACTACCATTCCAAACCCTTTCCGCCGAAAATCTTCAACCTCATTATGGCGGTTGTTATTACGGGTATATGCTTATTTGCGGCCTTATTGGAAACAAACAGCCGGTGCCTATCTTTCGTTGCTTGGCATTTTGGGATTAAGTGCATCCATTCCGCAATTCATCCGCTGGATTATTGATACTGGGATAGAAAAAAACCAACCTCAGGTACTCACCTGGTCGGTACTGGCTCTATTAGGATTAACACTGATTAAAGGGGTGTTTAATTATTTCCAGGGGATCCTCAGTGAAACTGCTTCTCAAAATGTCGCTTACGATTTGCGGAATGAGATTCAGAAGAAATTAACCCAGCTTTCTTTTTCCTTCCATGACACCTCCGAAACCGGGGAGTTGCTTTCCCGGGCAATCCAGGATGTGGAACGCTTACGTTTCCTGACTGGAAGGGCAACGATCCGAATTCTGGACGGAGCCTTATTAATCATTGTCACCATGGTGATTTTGTTGGTGATGAATTTTAAGTTGGGATTACTGGTTTTTATAAGTCTTCCAATTCTGGTACATCGGGCCTTTTATTTCGGGTCTCGTTTTCGCCCACTTTCTTTGATGGTACAAAAGCAACTCGCCCGATTAACTACTGCTGTTGAACAAAATTTACGTGGTAGCCGCGTGGTCAAAGCCTATGCCCAGGAACCGGCAGAGATAGAACGATTTGAATTTGAAAATCAACGATGGTTTGAATTAACTGCAACGTCTGCAAAATTGCAGGCAGTTAATATGCCTTTGTTATTTTTAATCTCCAATATTGGAACGGTGATCATTGTTTTATTTGGTGGTTATCTGGTAATTCAGGAGCAAATAACCTTTGGTGTATTACTGGCGTTCATAACATATCTGGGGCAGCTTGTGGAACCGGTCAGACGATTGGGGATCATCATTCCTGCTGTGGCAATAGCCGGTTCATCCGCTGAGCGAATCTTTGATATTTTGGATGTGGTTCCTGATGTCGAGGATGATCCGGATGCGAAACCGATGTCCATCATGAATGGCCAGGTTCGATTTGAACAGGTGTCATTTAGCTATGGGAAACAAACAGTTTTGAGTGAAGTTGATTTTGAGGTGCAGCCTGGTCAAATTGTAGCATTATTGGGGGCAACCGGGTCGGGAAAGTCAACAATTATCAGCCTGATTCCCCGCTTTTACGATCCGACCATGGGGAGAATTCTTATTGATGGAATGGATATTCGCAAGGCTACCTTATTCTCCCTACGCAGCCAGATCGGAATTGTATTACAGGAGACCACATTGTTTGCTGCCAGCATAAGAGAGAATATCGCTTTTGGGCAAAACAATGCCAAAGAAGGAGATATTGTTTCAGCAGCGAAAGCTGCACAAGCGTACGAATTCATTGAACGCAGCCCCAATGGAATGGATACTTACGTGGGAGAAAGAGGAGTTACATTATCGGGTGGACAAAAACAACGCATTGCAATTGCGCGGGTGTTGTTAATGAATCCGCGTATATTAATTCTGGATGATGCAACCTCATCAGTCGATACCGAGACTGAACATTTGATACAAATGGCATTTGATAACCTGATTAAAGGACGGACTACCTTTGTGATAGCCCACCGGTTGAGTACAGTGAGAAATGCTGATTTGATTCTGGTTCTGGATCATGGGCGGATTGTGGCACGAGGAACACATGAGAGCTTGTTGGCAACATCAAAACAATACCTGGAAATATATAATCGCCAACTCAAACAACAGGAGGGTGCAGCTTGAGCTTCTCGATTGGATCTTCCTCGTCGGGAATGGGACCCCGTACAGTTCTGGAACATTTTGGTGGCAATCAACGCGAAGGTGAGATGTTCAACCGCGAAGTTGTGCGGCGAATGCTCCAATACTTACACCCTCATCGATTGAAAATGACGATAGCTTTATTCCTGACACTGATTGAATCAGGATTAACTTTATTGACACCTTTCTTGTTAAAAGAAGCTATTGACCGTTATATTCTTCCGGGAGATTTTCCCGGATTAGTTCGGATTTCGATTATCATCGCAATGACTTTTGTGGCTCTCTATTTTGTGAGTTCGGCACAGCGCTATCTGGTCTCCTGGGTTGGGCAGCGAATGCTGGCAAAGTTACGCAGTGATCTATTTCATCACCTGCAAAGACTCCAGCAGGGATATCATGACCGCAATATTGTAGGCGTGACCGTCTCACGCGTAATTAACGATGTAGATGAGATCAATGAATTGTTTTCCCAGGGCATCATTACACTGATTGGCGATTTATTGGTTTTAATTGGCATTATCGTGGTGATGTTGACGATGAGCCCCCGGTTGGCATTATTGACCTTTAACGTAATTCCATTGATGTTGTTTGCCACGTGGTTATTCTCAAAGCAGGCGAAAAAAGCTTTCCGAGAAACACGTTCCAAAGTGGCTGCAGTGGTTGGAGATCTGGCTGAGGATATCAGCGGGATGCGGGTGATCCAGGCATTTGCTCAGGAAAAGGCTTCGCATGAGCGTTTTGATAAAGTCAACGTTGAAAATCGCAACGCCTATATCAATGCGATGTCATTGTCATTTGTATTCCTGCCATCGATTGAGTTTTTGGGGATGCTGGCAACCGGGATTGTCTTGTGGTTTGGTGGACGATTTGTGATATCCGAAGAGGTTACCCTGGGTGTAATGGTGGCTTTTTTGTCGTATGTCACTCGTTTCTTTAATCCAATTCAGGAATTGAGCCGAATGTATACGACCTTACAATCAGCCATGGCTGGGGGTGAACAGGTGTTAAAGTTATTGGATACACCGATTATTGTGGTGGATGATCCGGATGCAATTGAATTGGAAGCGGTGATTGGAAAAATTGAGTTTCAGCATGTGACATTCCGTTATCGGGAAGATACACCGGTTGTGTTGGATAATATTAGCTTGCGAATTCCTGCCAGTAAAATGGTAGCTATCGTGGGACCGACCGGAGCAGGAAAGACAACAATTGCCAATTTGGTTGCAAGATTTTATGATGTCAGTGATGGTGGTGTCCTGCTGGATGGAATTGATCTTAGAAAGATCAAACAACGTTCCTTGCGCCAATTTGTACGGATTGTTTCGCAGGATCCCTTCCTCTTTTCTCGCACAATCGAGGAAAATGTCCGCTATGGCAAACCGGATGCAAGTGAAGAAGAGGTGATTGAAGCTGCCAGGATGGCAAATGCACATGGATTTATAAGTGCTTTACCGGATGGATATCAGACCAGGATACATGAAGGCGGTGTCAATCTTTCGGTTGGTCAACGCCAGTTGCTCACGATCGCCAGGGCAATTTTAACCGATCCTCGGGTTTTGATTCTGGATGAAGCAACTGCCAATATTGATACAGTGACCGAAGTCTTGATTCAGCAGGCATTAGATCGTTTGTTATATGAGCGTACTTCGATCGTGATTGCTCATCGATTGAGTACTGTTCGTAAAGCTGATTGGATTTATGTATTGGATCAGGGAAAGATTCGTGAGCAGGGGACTCATGCCGAATTGTTAGCCCAGAAAGGTCTGTATTACGATTTGCATGAACGTCAATTTATCGGTGAGTGAGTAATCAGAATATATCATTACCAAAAAGCCAATCCGCCAATAGTGCTTGGGATTTGACCGGTTCAAATTCAACAAAGCGGTATGTCGCTGCATTGTGCTGCTGGTAGGGATCATTGAAGAAGAATGTCTGAATTTCCTGCATAGATGGAGCACGAGCGATGACGATCCCACCGATTTTTGGATTCTTTGGTCCCGACATCAATAACCAACCTTTATCATATCCAGTTTGAAGGAAAGCACGGTGTTCAGTGACGAGCGTGTTGATAATTTCAATTGGCGCTGTATAATCAATCTCAATCAGAAAATGTTTCATGGGTATCCTTTCCATATGGTAATTATTATAGAAGATTAGCCTTGGTTATTATAAAGAGAAATGGAAATTCATAAAAACAAAAATTCGTCTACACTTTGATTTGCTGTATAAGGATTTTCTTATACAATTATTGTGAATAAAGGAACTATTTTTTCTTTTATTCGTCTAATTATCAACAATATGCTTTGGCATGTTGGCTCAAAACCGTTGCCGCATTGGAATTCCAATGCGGCAAGAACTTTAATGACCCTAATTTATCTTGTTTAGTCACAGAATAAATCTGAAAGGTATTGATTTCCTGATTGAATGGAAGGATCTGGATCAACATCTTTTTGAGAGAATATCATACAAGCCTGGTAGCGATAATAGGGCGTTTCATTGATGATAGGGGCTAGCTGATTCACTTCATCCTTCAGATCTGTATAAGCATAGGCCTGGAGAAAAGGAAACCATTCAATCGTATCAAAAGGCTTGAGATCCTTTTCTCTGGCTTTCTCATGTAACTTGATGATCTCATCCCAATCCCCAAATTGACGCGCAAGGGATGCTTTTTCATAAAGATAGCACCATGTAGGTTCTGAAGTCTCAGATCCGAATAATTGATTGAACATTTCTTTATTGAGACTGGTCTCTTTTATAATCTGATCAATTTTTGAATAAGGGGCAACTGATGAAATCAAAGGATTGTCGTAAACAGACAACTCTACCTGTTGGTTATCTATAAGGCGCAGGCAGGAATTAAGAGTAGGTTTTGAAAATGCTAGTGTGTCAGTTAATTGAAAATTAAAATAGAAGGAGCGGAAACTCTTCTCAAATGGATTTTCCATTTGAATATCTTTAATGGTGTCATTATTTAGCACTTCTGCCCCAATCATAATTTCAGGAAAACCCGAATAATACAAAAGGTTGGCCGGACTCCATATGAAATACCCTTCTTGAATAGTTTCAGGATAATAGCCAGTTAGCATTGTCCCATTACTCATACTTGGGATTCGCCATGTCCATTGTTCCCATAAATTTTGTGTTTCTTTCCATCTGTTTGCGTAGTAGGTATTATTACTAAAATGAGAAATAATAGAAGAAAAGATCAATAACGAAACGACAAAAGATTGCCATTTTTCTTTCAAAGCATAATGTAGGAACGCAATGATTGAAATTGTAACTCCAATGGATGATGGAAATGAAAATCGGTTAAAGATTGGAAAGTACACTTCTCGACCAGCTGCATTTATTGGAACCAAACAAACAATGGCTCCAACAAAACCAACAATCATCGCCTCGATCTCCCAAGTTAATATTCTTTTCGATGCGTTGTTAAAATCTTCTTTAATATTTTCTGAATAATTTTTGAAGAATTTATTTAAAAATACAAATAATCCTATGGCAAAAATACCTAAAAATAATGCAACAAGAAAATCTGTTGAACTTAAATCAAAAATATTCTTGTATCCCCTTTTTACCCAGACAGTAAAAAAGATATCACCGATGTCAATGAACCACCGTTGAAAGATTTTAAGAATTGAAAGAAAAGGAGAGGATAATATATCAGACCCAATACGTGATATGTCAGTCGTGTATCGAGTACTTTTGAAGAAGAAAATTCGCCAGAATAAAAATATTAGAACGGGAATGCTTAATGGAATTATTTTAAGTAGATATTTATAAATCCATAATTTATTAATCTTCTCAGATTGTCTAAAAAATAAAATACCAATTATTAACCATCTATACACCTCCATTCCAATGTAATAATCCATCAAAACAAAGGTTATTAGTGAGAGGGTTGTGGATAAGAAAAAGAACACCGTCTTAAGTTTGATTGAAGTACTATTAAAAGTTTTTACACTGAATCCGATTGAAAAAATCATTAATGCCATCGCAAATTGATGAGATATATAGTCAAAGGCATTGGGTTGTTCTAAAAATCCGGGATAAATTAGAAAAAGAATGCTTATTAATAGGACTTCTATTTTCTGTCTCCTCCAAATTAATGATAAAGTCCAAAAGAGACCCACAGCACCTAACCATCGAATGGTGATTGCTAGAATTTGGTAAGGCAGTATTTGGCTTCCAAATATTGTATATAAAGGCGCATGAATAAATGCTCTTGCAGGTCGATCAGATGCATACATTTCAGGAAAACGATGGATGCCAAAATTCTCTCCACCATAAATTTGCCACCAATCATCATTGTAGTAACCAAAACTTTGTATTTTTGGGGCATATGAAATTAGTGCGAACAATAATAAAAAAAATGCTCCGATCCAAAATGTATGTCTGGTTATTTTCGACATCAATGACTCCCAGCTTCTGATTGATATCCTTTATTATAATCACCTTGAATAGTATTAATTAATGATTACTCGATGTAGAATATCATCACTGAGAACCTATGTGTTAGAATCACTGAATGATGGATCATTCCTGGATATTAGCTTCAAATTCTCCACGACGAAAGGAGCTGCTAAGTTTATTCAAGCAGCCTTTCATTGTCTCTCCAGCGGATATTGACGAAAATGAACTCCCCGGAGAAGCACCTGGGGAATATGTGTGCCGTCTGGCGAAGACAAAAGCCGAGGTGGTAGCGAATCGTTTTCCATCTGCGGAAGTAATTATTGCCGCTGACACGACAGTTGCCGATGGAAATGAGATACTGGGCAAGCCACTTGATTGGGATGATGCCCGGCGTATGTTGCAACAGCTGCGCGGACGGAAACATCAGGTTTACACTTCGATTACAATAGCGATCCCTTCTGAAGGAGTGTTGCTGCAGGAGTTATGTTTCACTCAGGTACCCATGCGAGCCTATTCAGATAGTGAAATAGAAGAATATTTACAAAGTGGCGATCCGATGGACAAAGCTGGTGCCTATGGCATTCAACATCGAGGTTTTCATCCAGCGGAATCTTTTCAAGGTTGTTTTGCAAGCGTTATGGGTTTTCCAGCCTGCCACATCGCACGCAGTTTAATGAAAACAGGAAAAATGCCACTAATTGAAATTAACATTGCCTGTCAACAATATTTACAATATGATTGTCCAATAGCAATTCGAGTTTTGACTGGAGAGAATATTGGATGAGAACGATTAACTGGGGTAAACCCTGGAGGATTGTATGAAACGGTTCATAAGCTTACTCCTGCTGCTCGTGGTTTTGATCAGTGCCTGTACACAACCAGCCATTAAAACGCCCACTGAGACGATTTCAATCACCACCCCAACCTTGCCAGATCCTCAAATCAGTACTACTCGTTCACCAGATGTGAAGCAAGCAGCTCAAACATATCTTAATTTATGGGCTGAGGAAGATTACGAAGGAATGTATGCCATGCTCAGTCCACTGAGTCAGGATGCTTTTCCAAAAGATAGTTTTATTAAACGTCATCGAGATGCTACCAATGCAATGACTCTTGTGGAATTAACCAGTGAAGTAACCTCCGCTCTCACCAATCCACGCAATGCGCAGGTCGGGTATATCGTAAATTTTGAAACAGCTCTGGTAGGCACGATCAGCCGTGAGATGGTAATGAATCTTGCACTGGAAGAGAATACCTGGAAGGTTCAATGGGAAGAAGGAATGATCCTACCTGAATTCAAAGGTGGCAACTATCTCTCCATGGATATCAGTGCTCCTGCTCGGGGGAATATCTATGACGTTGATGGTAATGCGCTCGTTGCCCAATCCGAGGTGGTTGCACTCGGGATTACACCGGGTGGCATTCAGGATGGTCAGGATGGAACAATCGTTGATTATCTTTCTCGCCTGACCGGTCTAAATCGGGATTATATTCGCTCCTTATATGAATTCGCAGGTCCGGATTGGTACATTCCGATTGGTGAAACAGCCCGATCGAATGTAGACCGATATTTCAATACGCTGTCAACCCTGGGTGGCCTTAACATGAATTACTATACTTCCCGTTATTATTTTGATGGCGGTACAGCAGCGCATATTACTGGTTATGTGCAACCTATTTTTCCGGAAGAACTTGATGAATACAAGCGCAGGGGCTATCGCGGAGATGAAAAAGTAGGACGAACGGGACTGGAAGCCTGGGGTGAAGAATTATTGATTGGCAAGAAAGGTGCTTCGTTGTATGTAATTCGACCGGATGGAACGGTGGAAACACGAATCGGATATGCTGATTCAAAATTATCACAATCGATTTACACGACGATCGAAAAAGATTTTCAAGCCGAAGTAGAATTGGCGATTAATGGTTTTCGTGGTGCAGTTGTAGTTTTGGAACGAGATACCGGACGGGTACTGGCAATGGCTTCCTCGCCTACCTATGACCCCAATTTATTTGATCCAAACAATATAAACAGTGGCTGGATGCTGGGGAATATGCTGAATCCCAATGAAAACCGGCTCCTGAACCGTGCAGCCCAAAGCTCGTATCCTTTGGGATCTGTGTTTAAGATTATTACCATGGCTGCAGCATTGGAAACGGATACGTTTAAAGCAGAGGATAGATATTATTGTGGACATACCTATACCGATTTAGCTGGCGTGACCCTTTACGATTGGACATACGAAAAAGAGTTACCGCCCAGTGGTGATTTAAGCCTTTCGGAAGGATTGATGCGATCCTGCAACCCCTGGTTTTATCATATTGGATTGACCATGTACAACCGTGGTTTACAAAATGGGATCGCTGATATGGCCAAGGCTTTTGGTTTGGGTTCTGCTACCGGAATTGGTCAGGTTCAGGAAGTGACAGGCAATATTCCTGATACATTGACCCCAGGTGATTCGGTTCAACTGGCGATTGGGCAAAGCAGTATGCTGGTAACCCCGTTACAGGTGGCGTCGTTTGTCGCGGCCGTGGGAAATGGTGGTACGTTATACCGCCCTCAACTGGTAGAATCAATTGCCCCCGCAGATGGAGACCCCACATTTACATTTGAACCAATTGTAAATGGCGAATTACCTGTTTCTCAAGAAAACCTGGCGATTATTCAGGAAGCCATGCGCAGTGTTGTGGCTAATGCACGTGGAACTGCACGCAACCCCATGTTGGGATTACAAATCCCGATATACGGAAAAACAGGAACAGCTCAAAATCCTCCCTTAAGACCCCATGCCTGGTTTGCTGGTTACACTGATTTGGGAAACCCTAACCGTCCTGATATTGCAGTTGTCGTTTTTGCTGAAAACGCGGGCGAGGGATCAGAAATAGCCGCGCCTATTTTCCGGCGGGTGATTGAATTGTACTTCTTTGGCAGACCATCACGAATTTATCCCTGGGAATCAACCATGTATGTAACTCGTACACCAACATCCCTTTACACAAATACACCGGAGCAACAACCAACGCAAGAACCGCAACAAGAAGAGACACCGGAGCCTTAATAGATGACAAAGCAAACCATCCGTGGACGTGTGATGAGCCTGCATTCAGGTTTCTACCATGTTTTCCTGGAAGATGGACAGGAGATTGTCTGTCGTCCGCGTGGCCGCTTGAAGCAACGTCGGCGTGATGAAATTCGTGGCGATATCATTGCCATGGGCGATTTGGTGCAGGTTTCCTTACAATCGGATGGAACAGGTGCGATTGAGGTAGTAGAACCCCGCAAAAACGCGTTAATTCGTTCTGCACCCGACGCACGCGGAGAATATAAACAGGTGCTATTAGCCAATCCTGATCAGATCGTAATGGTTTTTTCCTGCGCACAACCAGCACCTCATTTACGGATGTTGGACCGGTTTTTGGTGATCTGTGAACAACAGGGAATTGACATCATCATCGCTGCAAACAAAGTAGATCTGGTTGGTAAAGAAGCAGCACAAGAATTATTTGGGATGTATACAAAAATTGGATACGAGGTTGTCTATACATCAACCAAGGACAGCCTGGGGGTGGAAACATTAAAGAATCACTTGAAAAATAAATTATCTGGTTTGGTTGGGCCATCCGGGGTTGGAAAATCGAGTCTTCTGAATGAAATACAGCCATCATTGGGATTGGCAATCCGTAATGTAAGCGAATCAACTTCGAAGGGTCGCCACACAACCGTTGTTCGACGTTTATTTCCATTGGATATTGGTGGCTTTGTCGCAGATTTGCCGGGAATCCGTATGCTTTCTTTATGGGATATTGAACCAGAAGAATTGGATGGATACTTTCCGGAATTGAGAACCCGCGTGGCAGATTGTCAGTTCAGTGACTGTTCGCATGTCAACGAACCGGGCTGCGCTATTAAAGCTGGTGTGACCAATGGTGAGATCCATTATGAACGCTATGAATCGTATTTGCGTTTGCGTTTTGGTGAAGTAGATGAATGGATTGACGATATAGAGATGTAACCTGATTTTTGCATTAATTCGCTTTTTGTTATACGATTTATGAATACAAGGGATTGGTTATGAATAAACAGCGATTAACCTGGAAAAAAATCAGTTTGGAACTTATAAGGCCTTTTCGAATTGCTTATGGTGTGGCTACCGTTCGTGATACCCATTGGATTCAATTGGAAGATGACAGCGGTTGGGGAGAAGGGGTGATTCCATCCTATTATCAGATATCCAATGCAGAACTATATGCCTGTTGGAATAAAGCATCAAAAACCGATGTGCCTTTTCCGGTATCCATTCATCAGGTACAGGGATGGATTGGAGAAGAAGGTCCGGGACCAGCAAGATGTGCACTGGAATTGGCTTTACTGGATCGAATAGGGCGGATTGAAAACAAACCGCTGTATCAATTGTTGGACTTGCCAGACCCAAAGAAAATGATTACTTCCTATACCATCTCGATCAGCACACCACAGGAAATGGCTGCAGCAGCCAGGTCACTTAAGAAATATCCAATTCTCAAGATTAAGCTGGGTAATGAAGAAGATGAAGCCTGTATTGCAGCAATTCGGGAGGTGCGGCCGGACGCTACAATAAGAGTGGATGTGAATGGTGCATGGGATCTGCCAACTGCAAAAAAGATGGTCAGTAGGCTAGCAATTTACAATTTGGACTTAATTGAACAGCCACTACCTCGTGGTCAAGTTACAGAATTAGGAATCCTCCAATCCACCACCAACATTCCGATTGTGGCAGATGAATCCGCGCAGACGATTGATGATATCCATTCATTGGGAATGGCTGGTGTTGCTGGAATCAATCTGAAATTAATGAAAGTGGGTGGTGTTTTAACAGCGCTTGAAATGATACGTGTGGCGCAGGAATATAATATGCGTATTATGCTGGGTTGTATGATAGAAACGTCGATTGGTGTTACTGCAATGGCTCACCTCAGTAGCCTGGCAGAATGGATTGACCTGGATGCACCTTTGTTAATTAAAAATGACCCGTTCGAGGGTCTAACCTATGATAAACACTTGAAAATATCAGTTCCAGCATCCCCAGGAATTGGTGTAAAGAATAGAATAACTGTGTAACAGGTTCAGGACTAACCGGTTTATACGCTTGACCATCATTTCAGCACATCCAATTAAGCAATCCAGTTTCTTGTATGCAGGTTGAAATTTTGAAAACGAAGGATGATTGGGGATTTGTTCGTCAATTGGATGGATAGATAGGCTGAATTTCCATCCACTATTCGCAGTGGTTTGCCTAAGGGCAGGGCAATGATTATAATGGAAAGGATGATAGCCAATTCCCATGAGGAGGAGACATTGAATTCTACCCGCCTGAAACGGATTCCCTTTTTACTTTTGATTTTCTTGTTCCTGTTAAGTGCCTGCCAATCGCAGACATCACCTACGATAACCATTCAACCTGAGAATCTCACACCTGAGGTGGTCGAGCCTACATCTGTTCCTACACCTGAACCACCGAAAAGCCTTGTAATATGCATTGGTGAAGAACCTTTAACCCTATATCCCTATGGTGGAAATAGTCGGGGAATGTGGTCAATTCTGGAAGCAATCTATGATGGTCCGGTAGATACGGTGAATTTTATGCCTGAATCGGTGATATTGGAAAAGATTCCGGATTATGAAAGCGGAGATGCTCAAATTAAAACAGTAGCCGTAGTAGCTGGCGATCGTATTGTGGATGCTGGCGGATCCGTGGTGACATTATTAGCTGGCGTGAAATATTTACCAGCTGGTTGTAATGACAAAAGTTGCGCTGTGGAATGGGATGGAGAGTCTGCAATTGATATGGAACAACAGATTCTGCGTTATCAACTCAAACCTGGTCTCTTGTGGTCAGATGGCGAAGCACTAACTGCCAATGATTCTTATTATTCTTTTCAGATCGCTTCAGATCCAGCCTCCCCAGTAAATACCTATTATGTAGAACGAACCGCCAGTTATGAAGCCTTTGATTCCGTACAAACGCAATGGATTGGTTTGCCTGGTTTCATCAGTCCCCATTTGGGTGATTTATTCTGGTTGCCTTTACCACAACATGCCTGGGGAGAATTGAGCGCGGAAGAATTATTAACAGCAGTCGGTTCATCCCAAAAACCCCTGGGTTGGGGGCCATATCGGATAGATAATTGGGTCACTGGCAGTCATATTGAGCTGAGTAGAAATCCTAATTATTTTCGAGCCGATGAAGGTTTACCCAAATTTGAAAAACTGGTTTTCCGCTTTTTAGGACCGAATGCGGATAGTAATCTTAAAGCTTTGGAAATTAATGAATGTGATTTTGTGGATGCCACAGTAGAATTGGACCAACAGTTGGTGGATGTGGTTGAACGCAGCAATCTGGGAGAAATAAACGCTTATTTTGGACAGGGACCAGAATGGGAACATCTGGATTTTGGAATTGTTCCATCCAGTTATGATGACGGCTATCAATTTAATGTCGATCGGCCGGATTGGTTTGGAGATATTCGCATGCGCACAGCCATTGCTTATTGCAGTGACCGGTTTGGGATTGCCAACCGCTATTTTGTAAATCGATCTGCTGTCCCAGCCAGTTTCTTCCCGCCTTCCCACCCAGCCTATAACGCCAGTCTTACGACAATCCCATACGATGTTGATATGGGTAATCTGCTTTTGGATCAGATTGGCTGGCGTGATGATGACAATAATCCCAACACACCACGCATATCCCTTGGCGTTCCAAATGTTCCGGATGGAACACCATTGGTCTTGGATTTGGTCTCAACCCGATCTGAATTGAGACAACTTGTTTCCGCTGACCTGGCACGCTCGCTGATGGCTTGTGGAATAGAGACTGTTGTACAGCATGTATTACCCACGGAGCTCTATGCGCCCGGACCAGAAGGGGTTATGTTTGGGAGAAACTTTGATCTGGCACAATTTACCTGGCAGTCTGGTCGTTCCAACCCATGCTTTTTATACACTAGTGACCAGATCCCCAACGCAGAGAACTTATGGGTAGGTGCAAATATTACCGGATTTTCAAGTGAAATATATGATCAAACTTGTCAGCTTGCTCAAAGAGCTGCTTTGGATGACAGCGAATCTCAGGCCGAAATTCAACGGATCTTTAATGAAGTCTTGCCAGTATTACCGCTATATTATCAGTTAAAAATTGCCGCCAGCCGCCCGGATTTTTGTGGTTTTAATGCAATCGATGTAAGCGGGCGCAGTGTGTTGTATGAGCTTGAAAGCTTTGGGTATGGAGAAATCTGTGTAAACCCATAAAAATTGGTTGTTACCTCAATAAAAAGGGGGGTGCAGAGTGTTTTTAGGCTGGCGTTCGCCAGCCTAAAAACACTCTGCATTTATTTGTCCTTTATTATTGGAAAAGTAAAGATTATGGAAGACATATTTTATTAACTTACATATTACCTGTTTTTCCGCTTAAAATATCATAAATAATGGCATGATATGTTGACTATACGGGCACTGTATGCTATATTTACAAAACAAAATTGTGTTGATGAAATTTAATGTTGAGGGATGACGCCACGTTTAAAGCCAATAAAAAGCGGTTATTGGCAATTTGTGGTATTTATTCAGCACAAAAAATCATATCGTTCGATCCAAATTTATTAAGGAGGAGAATAGAATGAAACGAAATACCCTTATGTTGTTAGTAGGTATGGTTATCATTGCCAGTATGGTATTGGCAGCCTGCCAACCTACCCCGGCTCCAGTAGTGGAACCACCCGCTCCTGCAGAGCCAGTTGTTGTGGAACCAACCGCGGTTCCTGTAGAACCAGTTGCTCCAGCTGAACCAACTGCAGAACCGACCCCAGAACCAGTTCGTACTACCCGGGTGGGTGGTTGGTTTGATGAGATCGTAGTTTCAGTTGTTGATAATTCATCAGCGATTACGCAAATTGGAGCTGGTGCTATTGACATTTATGCCGCTGGTATGTCATCAGATGCACTTCCTGAAATTGAAGCTGCTGGTCTGGATTATGCACAGAGTAATGGTCTTTACTATGAATTAACCTTCAACGCTTATGGACCAATCTTTGATCAATCGACCGGTAAAGTCAACCCCTTCTACTTCGCGAAGGCTCGCGAAGCCATGAACTGGCTGGTTGACCGTGATTACATCAATCGTGAAGTCTACAATGGTGGAGCGCTCCCCAAATTCTGGAGCATTATCACCAACATGCCTGACTACACCAAGATGGCTGAAACCGTTCGCCGTTTAGAAGCAAAATATGCTTACAATCCCGAATTAGCCAAAGCTCAGATGGATGAGGTTATGCTCGGTATTGAAGGTGTGACCATTGAAGATGGCAAATACTTCTTTGGTGGAGAACAGGTTCAACTGCTTTTCATCATCCGAAATGACTCTGATGGTACTCGTGTACCGATCGGTGATTATGTGGCCAATCAACTCGAAAGCATTGGTTTTGTTGTAGACCGTCAATACAAACGCTCTTCAGAAGCTTCCCCCATCTGGGTAGGTGGCAACACAGCTGATGGTCTCTGGCATCTTTACACTGGTGCATGGTCAGCCACCATTATTGACCGCGATGAAGGCGATAACTTCGAATTCTTTGATACCCCACAATCAGCTTATGGTTTCTCATCCACCTGGCAATCATTCAAATCCACAGCCCTGGGAACCCCCTATGGCGATCTGGCTGACAAACTTGCTTACAACAAATTTGCAACCCTGGAAGAACGTGATGCAGCCATGGCTGAAATGCTTGAATTAGCATTAACCGAATCCATTCATGTCTGGTTGATCGACGGTAAGAACTTTACCCCCTACAAAGCTGGTTTGGAAGTTACCTATGACCTGGCAGCTGGCGTAGATGGTTCAATGATCTGGCCATATACCATTCGCGCAGCTGGCGTAGAAGGTGGCCAACTCAAATGGGGTCAACCTGACCTGTTTGTTGATCCCTGGAATCCGATTGCTGGCTCAAACTGGGCTTTCGACCAGGCAATTGGTCGCGCGACCTGGGGCCAAGCCTACATGGTTGATCCCCACACTGGTCTTTACTGGCCACAGCGCTTCGATCGTGCTGAAGTTACCATTCAAACAGGTTTACCAGTTGGTAAGACACTGGATTGGGTCGACCTGAAATTTGCAGACGAAATTGTGGTTCCTGAAGATGCGATTGTTGACTGGGACGCCGAAAATCAGGCATTCATTACCGCTGCTGAGAAATTCCCTGAAGGTACAACTGCCAAACGACAGAGCATTGTGTACTATCCAGCCGACCTGTTTGACACTGTCAAATGGCACGACGGTTCACCGCTTGACCTGGGTGATTTCATTTATGCATGGATCATTACCCTGGATATGGGTAAAGAAGCCTCCCCGATTTATGATGAAGCTTATGCCGCCAACGCAGAAGCCCTTCTGGCAAACTACAAAGGTTTCAAAATTCTTTCCGAGAATCCTCTGACCATTGAAGTTTGGGGTGATTCCTATCAGACAGATGCTGAACTGAATATCACCACCATGTGGCCTTCCTGGAACTATGGTGAAGCCCCATGGCATATCATGGCTGCTGGTGCTCGTGCTGATGAAGCAGGTGAACTTGCCTTCTCAGGTGATAAAGCCGATGCCAAATCTACTGAAACAACCACAGTTGAATGGTTCAGCCAGATTGGTGGACCCAGCCTTGAGATCGTTTCAAAATGGCTTGACACAAGCATTGAAGAAAGTTACATTCCTTATGCCGATGTCCTCAGCGCTTACATCACACCAGAAGAAGCTTTAGCCCGCTATGAGAATGCAAAAGCCTTCTTTGCTGAATATGGCCATTACAATATTGGAACTGGTCCTTACATCCTGAGCGAAGTATTCTTGACCGAAAAAATCGCAACCTTAATCCAGAATCCTGACTTCCCTGACCTTTCAGACAAATGGTCACAATTTGGCGATCCCAAAGTTGCTGAGATTGAACTTGATGGTGAAGGTAGTGTGGTTTTGGGTGGTGAGTTTGTCTTTGATGTCTACGTAACCTTCCAGGGTGAACCCTACGAAGCAGATGAGATCAAAGAAGTCAAGGGCTTGCTCTATGATGCTACCGGTCAGATTGTCGCAGTAATTGATGGCGTTATGGTTGAAGATGGTTACTACACCATCACCGTACCTGCGGATGTTTCTGCAGCTATGGAAGCCGGTGCCAGTAAGATGGAAGCTGTTGTGGTTCCATTCACTGTAGCTATTCCGTCCTTTACTTCAATTGAATTTGTGACCGTCAAGTAAGAAAAGGTTGTAAATTCACTCTGTAGTTAATTGAGTACTAAAAGGAAGGGGCAAGGCGATTACTCTCCTTGCCCCTTCCCAATCAATAATAGGAGGTAATTCCTATGGGGTCGGATGTAGAAATTACAACACCCAAAGAAAAAAAACCAAGATCCGGGTTTGTCACCACACTCACCAGGGTTTTTAAATATTCGGGTGTAAGGTTACTTTCACTTTTTATAACAGTTGTAATTGGTGTTTACCTGACAATTATGATTGCCAATATGGGGGGATATGTGGATCAAATGATGAAGGCAGAGATCCAGGAACGTATCACCATGCAGATTGGCAGGAATCCCGCCTTCAGAGACATGGACCCTGCAACAAGAAATCAACTCACTCAGGAAAAAATACAGAGTGAAATTGATCGGTTGGGACTCGAACGTCCATTGGTTATCCGCAGTATGGGATTCTTAAAAAATGCATTAACCTTAAATTTAGGCCGCGCTCAACTCATGTCAAGTGACAGCGGATCGCGCAATGTAAAAGCGATTATTTTAGAAAGAATTCCCTACACCCTGCTCTTAATGGGGACAGCCAACTTAATCTTATTCTTCAGCACACTCTTCTTAGCTCTGGCACTATCACGCAAGTATGGCAGTTTTTGGGATAAAGTTGTCATTACGCTTTCGCCCACATCATCGGTACCACCCTGGTTTTATGGTATTTTCCTAATTCTTATTTTTGCTGCCATATTGAAAGTCTTACCGTTTGGCGGTGTCATTGATGCACCGGTTCCCAAGGATTTCCTTGGTAGGGCATTAAGTGTTGGCAGGCATTTAATTCTGCCAGCCAGTTCATTGATCTTAGCTTCATTCTTTTTGAGCATTTTCAACTGGCGCACATTTTTCTTAATTTATTCCAGTGAAGATTACGTGGAGACAGCCAAGGCTAAAGGCTTGCCTTCCCGCGATATTGAAAGACGATATATTTTACGACCGACCCTGCCTACCATTATCACTGCATTTGCATTATTGTTAATAGGTTTGTGGAGTGGAGCGATTATTACCGAAACAGTATTTCAATGGCCTGGTTTGGGTAGAGTTACTTTCAGGGCAATTGGTCTATATGATACCCCTGTGATTGTGGGTACAACCATTATTTATGCTTATTTGTTAGCAATCACTGTCTTTTTATTAGATTTTGTATATGCTCTGGTAGATCCCAGGGTAAAAATTGGCAGTGGAGGTGAACCCAAATGAAACAATTAAAAAACAACCTCCGTGAACTACTCAAATATCCTTCTGCTATCTTTGGATCCATTATCGTATTGGCATTGATCATTTCAGCCATCGTTGTGATTATTAAGATCCCGTATAATGAGGCCATTAGCACCTGGCGTGGTGGTGAAGCAGTTGTCGGAAAGAACCCCAGAAATGTTCCTCCGAAATATTTTAATTGGTTTCGAAAAGACAAGTTGGTAGAATCCCTCGATCTGAGGGAAGGTGATGAAGGTGTTCTGATTACAGAAGAAGTTACCGAGGGTGGAACTCCGATCAAAACCGTTATTTTTGAGATCGACTATGACTATAAAAGTTTTCCAACCGAGCTGGTTGTGTATTTCACATCAGAGTATGTGGAAAAGCAGCCTTTTGTGAATATTAAATGGATCACACCAGCGGAAGAAGAAATTCGTGTGGGTGGATTTGCCATCGGCAAAACACATACCTACCCCTTGAACCAGGATGAAAAATTAAAGAAACGGCTTGGAAATGTAAATGCCAATATCGGGTTGTTTCTGGATCCGGAGGTAGAACAACAAGTGCCTGTGCCCGGTATTTATAAACTGGTGATTGAAACAATTACATTTGAACCTGAATCAACTGTAAATGCAGAGTTCGTAATGCACGGGCAGGTTTTTGGATGGGCCGGAACCGATCATATGCGTCGTGATTTACTCCTCCCGATCCTATGGGGTATTCCAATTGCGCTGGCTTTCGGCTTGTTGGCAGCTCTGGGTACCTCTGTGTTGACCATGACCATTGCAGCCATTGGCACCTGGTACGCCGGTATTGTGGACGGAATCATTCAGCGTATCACCGAGATCAATCTGGTTTTACCATTCCTCTCAATCCTGATCATGATTGGTACATTTTATTCGCGGAGCATCTGGACTATTTTGGGAGCTACCGTGGCATTGAGCATCTTTACGGGTGGAATCAAACAATATCGGGCAATATTCATGCAGGTTAAAGAATCGACCTATATTGAAGCAGCGCGTGCGTATGGTGCCAGTGACAAACGTATCATTTTCCGTTACTTAATTCCGCGAATTATTCCGTTATTGATTCCTGGTCTGGTTTCAGCGGTACCAGCTTTCGTGTTCCTGGAAGCATCTCTTGCGTTGTTAGGCTTGGGTGATCCTGTCCTTCCCACCTGGGGAAAGACAATCAACGAAGCTTATGCCAATGCTGCCCTTTACCGAGGCTGGTATTACTGGATTGTGCAACCAGCTGTTCTATTAATGATTACCGGTCTGGGTTTTGCCTCATTAGGTTTTGCCCTTGATCGCGTCTTTAATCCACGCTTGCGAGGTATGTAGAAATGGCAGAAAATAATAATACTTTGTTGCAAGTGGAAAATTTAAAACTATACTTCAAAGCCGCTAAAGGAATTGTACAGGCGGTTGATAATGTTGATTTCCATCTGACCAATAATAAGGCTGTGGTGGTGATTGGTGAATCTGGTTGTGGTAAGACCTCCATGGCGAAAGCCTTGTTAAGGCTCTTACCCAAAAATGTGGCTGAATATTCCGGCAAGATTAAACTCAGCGGCGTTGATACAATGGAAATGAGTGATGAAAAATATCGCACCGATGTACGCTGGGTACGGATGTCGATGGTTCCACAGGCAGCCATGAACTCCCTTAACCCGGTTTTGAAGGTCGGTGAGCAGGTTGCCGAGCCAATTATTGTTCATCACAGCGTTGATAAAGATGCTGCTATGGAACAAGCCAAAACCATGTTTCAACGGGTGGGTGTGCCGGTGGATTTCCTCCATCGTTATGCTTTTGAATTGAGTGGTGGAATGCGACAACGTGTTGCGATTGCGATGGCATTGGTTACCGTTCCCGACCTTGTAGTCCTGGATGAACCTACTTCCGCGTTGGATGTGTTAACCCAAGCAAATATCATGAACCTGTTAAAACGCATCAAAAAAGAAATTGCCACCAGTTTTATCTTAATCACTCACGATATTTCAACCTCCAGTGAATTAGCGGATGATGTCGTTGTCATGTATGCCGGTCAAATTGTTGAAGTCAGTGATAATCGGCGCTTTTTTACATCGCCGCTGCATCCCTATTCTTCCAAATTAATGGCTTCTGTTCCACGGTTAAGGGGAAAAGCTCAACCAGATTTCATCACCGGTCAACCTCCCAGTCTGATTGATCCTCCAACGGGCTGTCGTTTTGCTGATCGCTGCCATAAGGTCTTTAACAAATGTTCGGAAGAACCCCCAACGGTTAATGTGGATGGAATTTTGGTAAAGTGCTGGTTATATACGTGAGACAGGGAGAAAAATGATGGCATCGATAAAAGAAAAAAATGAAAAACAAACATATAGGCCAATCAGTGCAGACACTTTACTTTCTGTTCAGGATCTACGTGTTTGGTTTGAATTGAGAAAATTTGGCTTTGGTCATGCTGGTTATGTAAGAGCTGTAGATAATGTCAGCTTTGATCTGAAACGCAAAGAAACGATCGCGTTGGTTGGTGAAAGTGGTTGTGGAAAATCCAGTCTGATGAAAACCATCCTCGGCATTAATATTCCTTCCAAAGGTGATATCCTGTACGAAGGCAAACCGATGACCGGTTTTTCCAGGAAAGAATTAAACTGGTATCGTTCCAAGGTTGGTTATGTTCAACAGGATCCATATGGTGCTCTGGCTCCCTTTATGAATATAAAGGCGATTATGGAAGAACCTTTGATTATCCATGGCGTTAAGAATAAAAAAGAGAGATTAGATCGTATCCATAAAGCCTTCGAAGAAGTAAAATTAACACCGGTTGATGAATTCTTACCGAAATTTCCCCATATGCTCAGTGGTGGGCAACAACAACGTGTCGTCATCGCCCGAGCTATGATCCTTAATCCGACCCTTCTGGTAGCAGATGAACCCGTTTCAATGTTGGATGCATCGGTTCGTGTGGAGATTTTGAAGTTATTACGCGGTTTGCAGGAAGCCCATGATCTGGCAGTGATTTATATTACACATGATCTCTCCACAGTCCGCTATTTCTCGGAACGCATCTTTGTAATGTATGCCGGTAAGGTAATTGAGAAATCGAATGTTGAAGAGATTGTAATGAATGCTCAGCATCCATATACACATGCGCTTTTAGCTGCGACTTCTGATCCGGATGCCAAGAATGTGGATGAATATCAGGATGTTCCTCCTGGTGAACCACCCAGTCTTGTTAAACCTCCGCCTGGTTGCCGTTTCCATCCACGTTGTCCTAAAATCATCCAAGGGGTTTGTGATGTGACGGAACCACCCGAATTTGAGCAGGTGAAAGGGCATCTGGTTTCTTGCTGGCTGTACGAATGAAACATTTCACGCCGAAGCGGTTAATGTTTTTAGGTTTCCTTTGTGTATTGATGGGCGTTGTATTTCCATTCTTAATGGTCATGCAGGTACTGGAGTCAACTTTATTTCTTAATTTTTTCTCTTTTATCATATCCCTGGTGGGGATTATCATTGGCGTAATTGGGTCCGCTTATTATTATCGGACTAACCGCGGAGATCGGTGAGATTTTGAATATCTGAAACCCAAAAAAACATTCTGGATTGACCAGAGTGTTTTTTTTATTTTCTACCTTCTCATCTGCTATAATATCTAGTAAATTCCAGAAAAATTGTTCTTTTCTTACCAGAAACCTCCATGAAACTGGAAGGAGATCAAAATGTCAGTAAAAAAAGTGTTAATCATTGATGATTCGTATGACATTACCCGGGTTCTGCGCTCAGCAGTATATACATTGGATCCACAAATTGAGGTATTGGTTACACCGTCTGCTGAAGAAGCGATGTTGGAAATATCCAAAGGAGACCTGGATCTAATTGTTTCAGATATTCGTTTGCCAGGAATTTCAGGGCTTGAATTATTACGGAAAATTCGAACCCGTCATCCAGATGTAAAAATTGTTATGATGTCTGGCATGACGGACCGTGATATTGAAGACAAAGCACGAGAGGCGGGAGCAAATATTTTTTTAAGAAAACCGATTGAGATGGGAATTTTTCTTGACACCGTGAGTTTGATTCTAGGATTGAAAACAGTTGTGGTTAATACAAATGAAACATTAATCCCAGCGTTTGAACTTTTAGATGAAGAAGATCAGGAAAAGAACCTGGCAGATTCTCTGACCACTTTACGAAAAGAAGTATCAGCTAGTAATGTCTGGTTATTAAGTGAATATGGACGATTGGTTGCCCAATCTGGCGAAGGAATCGCTCCTGATTTTGAAGACCGATGGGCACCTCTGATTATGCCAATCATGTCAGCTGCAGATACATTTTCACAACATGTTGAAGGGAAAAGTCCAGAACGGGCTGTCTTCAGTTTTGGGATCAAGGACTATAATTTGTTTATGGCACCTATTGGTGATTATGCACTGGTATTGCGGGTTCCGGCTGGACGAGGATCACAACGAATGCCTTTGGTGATTGATGTGATGCTGGAATATCAACAGGAAATTATGCGATTATTAAGCCGCATGGGTGTTTTGCCTATTGATCAAAATTTAATGGCAGAGGATGAAGATGATGGCTTAAATCTTGTGCATGAGTTCCTGAAGGAAGATGGCGACGACGAAGTTTTTAAAGCCTTGCTCGAAACTAGAACCGAGTTACCAGCCGTTGACAAATTCTGGGAGGATGCGGATTTATCAACATCGTACGATCTGAACAATCCTGAAATCCTTTCTTTTGATCAGGCAGCAAAACTTGGCCTGGCACCGGAAGAATCCGAAGAGAAAAAACAAAAACGACGATCGTAGATCTGACTGATTTATATTCATTAGCTCCTTGTAGTTCAGGCGTAAAAATTCTAAAAACCAACACAATGTTATAATATAATGTCAGTCATAAATGTTTTTTGCTGGCATAATCATTAAATTTGTGTTAGAATCCTTCCTTGCTTGTGAGCACTGGGGCGTGGTGCAATGGCAGCACACCAGACTTTGGATCTGTGGATCCTGGTTCGAGCCCGGGCGCCCCAGCCTATTTTTTTGAAAGAAAGCAATGCGTCCTAAAAAGAAAAAACCTAAAAGTACCACCTCTGATTCAGTTGAGCTTTCTATTGCATGCATGCATGCGATACAAGGCTCTTTTGATTTAAAGAAGAGAAAATTTGTTGGGGGAAAATCTATAATTAATACCATCGGGAGTCGGATTTAATGAAAGTAGCATCCATCGTTTTAGCGGCTGGTAAAGGCACGCGCATGAAGTCTACTCTCCCCAAAGTTCTGCATCAAATTTGCGGACAACCCATGATCCATTTTGCAGTTCAGGTGGCGAAAGACAGTGGAGCAGAGAAGACTGTGGTGGTGATTGGTCATGGTGCAGAGAAAGTGCAGCAATATCTGGGATCCAGCGTCGATTTTGCCTTACAAAGTGAGCAACTAGGTACTGGTCATGCAGTTTTATCGGCAAAAAATGTTGTAGCGGATGAATATGATTTTGTTTTGGTTACCAATGGTGATATGCCATTGCTAACCGAAACGACATTAAGTCAATTGGTCGATACTCAATTAAACAACGCTGGCCCATTAACCTTGATGACGATGATTTCACAAGATCCAATGGGTTTTGGACGAATCTTGCGTGGAGATAATGATTCTGTAATTGCAATTGTGGAAGAAGTTCAATGCACACCGGAACAATTGGCGATCCGTGAACTGAATGTCGGTGCTTATTGCTTTGAGGCAAAATGGTTATGGCAGGCGTTACAGCGTTTACCACTCTCTCCAAAAGGTGAATATTACCTGACCGATGTGGTCGGAATTGCTGTCGATGATGGTTTAAGGGTGGCTGCTTTGACAATGAAAGACAACCAAGAGGCATTGGGTATTAACACCCGTGTTCACCTTGCCGAAGCCGAAACCATCATGCGCAAGAGAATTTTAGAAAAATTGATGCTGGATGGTGTCACAGTGATTGACCCAACCAGTACCTATGTGGAAAATACCGTAAGAATTGGAATAGATACCATCCTGCAACCAAACACGTTTCTGCGTGGTGATACTGCTATTGGTGAGGGTTGTGTAATTGGACCCAACACGATTATCACAGATTGCCAGGTGGGTAACCGTTGTACGATTCTCGCCGTGGTAATGGAGAAAGCGATTGTGGAAGATGGTGTGGATATGGGTCCTTTTGCGCGTTTACGCAAGGGTGCTCATTTGGGGCCAGGCGTGCATATGGGTAATTTTGGTGAGGTAAAGGATTCTTATTTGGGAGCCGGTACCAAAATGGGACATTTTTCTTACATTGGGAATGCAACCATAGGAAAAGATGTAAATATTGGCGCGGGAACGGTTACCTGTAATTATGATGGCGAGAAAAAGCACCCAACAGTTATTGGTGATCGAGTGTTTATTGGAAGTGATACGATGCTGGTAGCCCCGTTGACAATCGGGGATGATGCAAAAACAGGTGCTGGGGCGGTTGTGACCCATGATGTACCTGCTGGGGAAGTGGTAGTTGGTGTTCCTGCAAAGCCGATAAGGATGAAAAACAAGTGAATAGTATTTTATGGATTTTGTTTTTTATAGTTCTGGGATTGGATTTTTTGTTCTCGATCGTCCGATCGAGCTTGCTTAACAGTCGCCCATTGCAACTGATCGGGATGCGAGATGTTGATCCGAAAGGTGTTGAAAAGGCATTATCCGTATTGGAGAAAAAACGGTTACGGGTCTCGCTGAGAATCAGTATGATTCTGATGCACTTCATGATGAGTGCTTTTATCTTTCTGATTCTGATTAGTTATCAACCGCAATTACCAATCTGGTTGATCTTCATTATTGTACTCGTTGCTTCCCTTCTATTGCTGTTAATTGAATTTGCACTTGAGGGATTGGTACTTCACGCACCTGAAAAATGGGCAATCCGATTTGCCTGGTTGGGGGATGCGATGCGCTTTGTGTTTTCACCAATCGCCGCCTTGATGATGATGGTTCTGGGATCCTCTGAAAATTTACAACAACGTTTGGGACCTGTCACCGAGGAAGAGATTCGCACCTGGGTAAACTCTGAACAGGAAGAAGGCGGTCTCGAAAAGGACGAGCGCGAAATGATTTACTCCATTTTCCAGTTTGGAGAGACGCTTTGCCGGGAGATCATGGTGCCGCGGATTGATATTAATGGTCTGGATGTACAATCGACAGTGCAGGAAGCCATAAATGAATTTATAAAATCCGGACATTCACGTGTCCCGGTGTATGAAGAAACCATCGATGAGATCATTGGTTTACTCTACGCCAAAGATTTGTTGCGGACTGACCTGACGGAAAAAGAAAAAACGGGCATTCGACCTTTCTTACGGAAAGCGTACTTTATCCCCGAGTCGAAAAATGTGGATGAATTATTACGCGAGATGCAGGCACAAGGTGTTCATATGGCGATTGTCGTCGATGAATATGGTGGCACAGCTGGTCTGGTAACACTTGAGGATATTGTAGAAGAAATTGTCGGTGAAATCCGCGATGAATATGATCAGGGAGAAGAACTTGAATTCCAACAGGTATCCGCGGATGAAGTGATCTTCTCCGGGCGAATTGATCTGGATGATGTCTATGATATCCTTGGTGTTGATTTGACGGAAGATATGGCTGACACACTGGGTGGATATATCTATGGGCAGATCGGCCGAGTTCCATTGGGTGGGGAACAAATCAAAGTGGATGGATGGTTGTTGACTGTCTCGCAGGTCAGCGGCCGGCGTATCCGTCAGGTAATGGCTAAACGGGTAGGTCACCATATGGAAGAAAAACAATTAAATGAAGGTTAATGAGGAACAAAAACAGGCATTGATCCAGGCAGCGATTTCAGTGCGCCATTGGGCGTATGTGCCTTATTCCCATTATCCGGTTGGGGCAGCTGTTTTGACCAGTTCAGGGAAAATTTATGATGGAATCAATGTCGAAAGTGCAGCTTTCCCGACCACAATGTGTGCCGAGCGAGTGGCAATTTTTAAGGCAGTCTCTGAGGGAGAACGCGAATTTGACGCGATTGCTGTTGTAACAGAAAATGCTGGTAGCCCTTGTGGTGCCTGTCGTCAGGTGATGGCTGAATTTGGATTGGAGACATTGGTCTTAATTGCAGATACTGCAGGAAATGTACGGGTAGAGACGAGTGTTTCCGAGCTATTGCCTGGAGCCTTTACCCCAAAAGACCTCCCCACCTTATAGGGATCTCAAATGGCACCGCGTGAACGCAGTCGACGGGTGGATGCACTGATTTTGCGCCACCAACGCTGGGGGGAAGCAGACCGTTTATTAACCATTTTCACAAAGGAGAATGGTAAACTACGCGTGATCGCGAAAGGTGCCCGAAAAACAACCTCCAGAAAAGGAGGTCACCTTGAGCCATTCATGCGTTCAACGCTACAATTGGCACAGGGTCGTGATTTATGGATCGTTACGCAGGCAGATACAATCAATGCCTTTCTGCCCATCCGCGAAAATTTACAAATTATGGGGACAGCCTCTTATGTGATAGAGTTGCTTGACAAGTTCACCTATGAAGATGGATCAAATCCTCAACTGTATAAACTGGCAGTGGAAACACTCGAACGGCTATGTACTGATGATCCGGTTTTTGTCGTATTGCGATATTATGAGATGCGCTTGCTGGACTTGATGGGTTATCGACCGCAGTTATTTCAATGCATCAGCTGCCAGGTGGATATCCAGGCAGAGGATCAATATATCTCAGCTTTGGTAGGCGGGGTGATCTGTCCCCGTTGTGCACACAAATATGAGGATGTGCGAAAAATCAGTGTGGCTGCCTTGAAATATCTACGACATTTTCAACGCAGCACTTATAAGGAAGCCCTGGCAGCCACACCGGGGGAAGGTGTGATGCAGGAAGCTGAGAGGATTATGCAGTGGTACCTGACCTATCTTTTAGAGCGGGCGATTAATTCACAGATATTTCTGCAACAGATTCGGAAAGATTTGAAGGAATAAAAAATACCTTCTTTGCCGGTTATTAGACTTGCACCATCACGCGCCTAGGTGGCTGGGCGGATTTGATTAGACCTGATCAGGATCTGGGTATTAGTCTCCCAGGCGATTCGCAACCACCCAAAAGAAGAATTGTGCTTCAAGCACATAAGGACCCAGCGGACGGGTAGGAAAGCTGGCCAAACAGCGACAATCGGCAGAAAAAGCTAATCCAAAGATGATGATTTCAAATATGCACATTATTCACCCCGGACAGGAATTCTACGATTAGCCTGTCATTGAAGTGCACCGTGAGCAAGAATTCTGTCTAAATCATTCGCAATTTGTGATACTTTGGATTGGAGTTCGTATAATTTAACAAATGAACTCAAATGCTCGCATTAATAAAGGTTTATTCAACAGGATAGACACGATCGACTGGGATCAAGTTGTACAAATTGATTTTCCGAAAGTGTTTAATTATTTTCGCTATTGTGGATTGGATGATGATATTGCTGATGAATTGGCATCTACAACTTTTGAAAAAGCCTGGCGTGCGAGGAAAAAGTATAACCCTGAGAAATCGGCAGTAACCACATGGATAATAACAATAGCCAAGCATACCTTGATTGATTATTATCGAACAAAAAAGACGACATATCCTATAGATATGCTTGAACAGAAACAAGAATTCGACCTACAGAAGCACGACCTCGAACAGGAAATTCAGCAAAGCGAAATTTTTGAAAAATTAAGGAAATTACTTTTCCAGCTTCCTGATCGGGAGAGAGAATTGGTAGCGCTGAAATATGGAACTGGGATGACAAACCGTGAAATTGCAGAACTTACAGGCTTGACTGAATCGAACATTGGAACGATCCTGCACCGGGTTGTCTCTTTTTTGAGAAAGAGAATGGAGGTTAAATATGAATGATCAGTTTTTACGAGATTATTATAAATTTCCCAATCAAAGATCAATTCTAAAAGTCGAAGACATGCTTCACTTGAATCGAGAAAAACACAAAACAAATCGAATGATGCTTACCTTAAAACCTGTGACAATCTTTTTTTTGGTTTTAGTACTCATAAGCGCATTGTTGCTTGTTTCGCCAGCTGTCCGTGCCCAGGTTAATGAATGGATACAACAAATCGGTGGAGTTTTTATTCTTGAAACCAATGAATACCCAGGCATGGGATCTCCAGTTCAGACATTACCTTATGAACATTACAGCTTGGATGAAGTTGAAAATGAATTGCCTTTTGCGTTAGGACTTCCCCAATGGATACCAGATGACTTTGAAATGGTTCCGTTGGTAAAAGTAACAAGATTTGATGAAATTGCAATCAGCGCATATATTGATTGGAAAACACCATCTGATTCGATATTCTCACTCATCATTCAACATAGACTCGATGGAGAAAACGGCGGTCTCGTAGTCGGTGAGGGGAGCGTACAGGAATATTTGGTGAATGGTGAACCCGCCGCCCTTATAATGGGAGGTTGGAATGCAAACACTCAGATGTGGGATAATATCTTAGATGTGATTACGCTATCCTGGTATCATGATGGTCAACTTTATACTTTACAAGGAATTAACCAAGATGTTTCTTTGGATGATTTATTGAAAATAGCAGAATCTATTCAATAATACATTAATGGTTGAGGATTAGATTAGCTTTCCTTGATAATCTTTTCCAACATTTCAATCAGGTTTGGTATATCCTGCCGAACGGTTTGCCAGATGATTTCCTCATCCAACCTAAAGTATTCGTGAATCAGCACATTTCTGATACCCTGGATCTTTCCCCATGGAATTTCAGGGTAACTCTCTTTAATCTCAACCGGTAAGGCTCTGACAGCTTCCCCTAATGTTGTTAACTCAAATGCAACCGCTCGAATTGTTCTTGGGTCATCAAGGAATGCTTCATAACTTGTCTGCGAAGTAAACTCTAGAATGTTATAGCAACATGTAAGCATATCCTGAATACGGGTATGCCAATCTCTAGGTGACAAGGACTGCCTCCTGCAATACATCTTCCTTTATGTGGTTTTTAAGGGATCTTTTCGTCCCCAGATCCACTTTACACCCTAGAATTGATTCTAACTTTTGCTGTAATTCAATAAATTCAAATAAACCTAATGGTCGATTAAATTCAGCCAACAGGTCAACATCGCTATCAGGACGAGCCTCATCTCGCGCCGTTGAACCGAACAAATAGAGTGACTTAATCCCATATTGTTCAATTAGGAACTTGTTGCGTTTAAGAGCATTCAATACATCATCTCGTTTCATATGATATAGGATAACGAAACATTCATTCTTTGTCAATTAATTTTCTGTATCAGATCGACATGAGGGGCTGAAAAACGTCTAAACTGTGATTATTGTGATCAAAATCTGTCAGGAGTGCATTGCACTCTTTCTACCCCTATCCATTCACAAAATCATCCACTGTGTACAGGCGCACACCTTCACGATCGGCGATTTCCTGTAATTCAGGTGTAAAGCCACACCGGGAAAACAGCATGAATTGGAATTCCTGAAAATCATGATCTTTCTTTAAGACCTTTGTTTTCTGTTTGAGCTCGTTCAGAACCCCAATCCCCACCGGGTGAAGGTTCCACTTGCACTCTCCCAGCAAAGCCATCTTCTCGCTTAAGTTGACTGCCAGCACATCGATCTCAGCATCCTGATTCCACCAGCCGCCAATCCGTTCAGGCAGGAAGGATAACTTTCCTGTTTGTGCAAGCTGACCTGTGAAATGAATCGCAGCTTCCTCAAAGGCAGTAGCCACAAAATGATCCAGATCGGGCATGATACGTTGCTGGAGAATGGTATCGGCTAATCCCAGATCCAATCCACTCTGGTTGGGATGCACATAGCGGAACCAGAAACGCAAAAAATGGTCATCTATCTGATAAATTCCCTTTTTACTCTTTTCGGGTCGCGTCTCGGTAGTCGGTACACGCCGGGTGATCAGCCTCATCTGCTGAAGGATATCCAGATAACGAACAACGGTGGTCACCTCCCCAATACCTGCAGATTGTGCGATTTCATTCATACGTGTACGACCCTGGGCAATGGCTCTTAATACAGAAAAGTAATTGCGTGGCTCGCGCAGTTCTTCCATCAGCAACAAACGTGGCTCATTAAAGAGTGTACCGGATTGTTCATCCAGAATGTGCTGAAAGATATTGGCGGAGATTGACTGTTTGTCCGTAAATGTGAGCAAATAGTATGGCATGCCACCCAGGATTGCCCAGGAGAGAAATTTTTCTTCCAGCGAATAGTTTGGGAAGAAAAGGGCAGATGATGCCAGATCCATAGGTCGCAGGAGTGAGCTGGCTGTTCGTCTTCCATATAGAGGTGCCTGATATCCCAGCACCTCGGTTTCCATCATACCGATGTAAGAGCCACACAGAACCAGCATCAGGTTTGAATTTTTTAAGGTTTCATCCCAAACCTTTTGCAGAATGGAAGGAATGGCTTTGTTGCCACTGATCAGGTAAGTAAACTCATCCAAAACAATGATCGGTCGCGGGTGCATTGGGATGTCCACCAATGCCCGGAAAGCTCCTTCCCAGGAGGGGAAGGTGAACCCGGATGGAACTTCGGTGTGACTGAAGGCATAAATTTGTTGTGAAAAGGTAGCCAATTGCTCGGAATCGCTACTCAAAGTGGCTATAAAGAAAATATGAGGTTTGTCTTCACAAAAAGCACGTAACAATTCTGTCTTTCCTACCCGTCGGCGACCAAACAAAACGAAAAGCTCTGCGTGATCCGATTGATAGCGCTGTTCTAACAGATTGAGTTCTTTTTTTCTATCGATAAACATTGCTGGCTCCATTTATGAAATTATTATAATCATAATTATTATAATCGTAATTATATTAATATCAAGTATGAAAAATGTTTGGACATTTGCTGATTGGTCTTTTCTAAAATAATAGGTGAAGGTTATTAATCTTCAAGTTTAATCCTGCCAAATCCTATAATAAAAAACGTCCAAATCGTATAATACACTCTGTTAAATCAATTAAAAATACGGATGATACTCCAAGCTTCTTGAAATAATGGTGCGTTGTCGTCTGCCCTTTAGGGTACACTTAGAGATAAGAAGTCTACATTGAATAGGATCTTAAGATTCAAAATTTAGTCACCAAAAGTGCATGTACCTAAATGTGAACACTCAAGTTTTAGAGATAGGTGCATCGCACTTCTGAACTTGTGATAGCCAATCAATTAATGCCAAAATGGATGGTAATTGTAAATCCCTAAGTGCAACGCACCACAGTTAGCAACCTCGGAGATTCTACTCTTGCCATTTTACTGGAGCGATCGAGCAATCTCCAAAATCTGATCCTCAAGTTGTTGTCGTGTTAGTTTCTTCTTTGGTGTATCGATTGAAATATTCGTCATAGTATAGTTTCCATTTGTGATTGTATGTGTTATTCTCAGAATTCGTTAAATACGAAACGCTTTGGGAATTCTGGATTGGATTGAGTAAAGGCAGGCTATTAATTTCGGCCAGATCTAATAAAAATCCGAATATTCGCTGCGTGGTTAGATTTGTCCTAAGTAAATTGGAAATTAATTTTTCAAAATCAATCTCACCTTTATATTCTACTAATTTCTCAAGGACAAGATCAGCCGAATAACGTGTTCGATGGAATTGAATGAGATCAATCAACGCTTTTTCAACCGTGGCGATTTTTACGGTCTGGTGATCAATTTCATGAATTTCCCAGCCGTAGAAAAATTCCGATTTTGTTTTTATAAAGTGATAAGAAATCCCATCAATTGTCCTGTAAGCCTTTTGGACTACTGTGATTAAACGGACAGATGCTAAATATTGATCAAATAAACCATGAAATTGTAAAGCATTCTCAAATGAAATGTAAGAATCTTCTTCAAGATGATTAACAACAGCAAGATGAGAAATCGCTAACGAACCTCGCGAGGAAAATTCAGAAATAACGTAGACTCCTTTTTTTATTCTTGTAAGCCAGCCCTGATTGACCAGTTTGCTAATTCGAATTCTGGCATATTCAACAGGCTCTTCAAAGAGAGAGGTTAGTTGTTGAAAGTTAACCACCGAACCAAAATTAATGATGGCTTGTTCTAAAATTTCGATGTCAGTATGAGTGAGTGAAATTCTTTTCATATATAGATAATAGCATATTTTATATATTATTGCTATATGAAAAGAATAATTTTTTATTTTTTTATCTCCTGTCATCAGGAATACTTGGAAAAATGGTGCGTTGCACTTATGGATAAGAAATCTTCATTGAATGGAGAATAACGATTAAGAATCAAGATGCCCAAAGTGCGTCGCACCTAGATTATAGACTTTGTGGGTTTAAGTTTAGGTGCATCGCACTTCTGGATTTGTGTTAAACAAGCTCTTTTACAGTGATAGATGAGGGATGTAAATCCCTAAGTGTACCCCAAAGGGCGGATGACAACATTCCACGGATTTATGGCGTTCGCACCCTCAGAAATATTTAGTGATTTATCCTACCCTGGACCGATGAGTAGAATATAAAGCATTTGCACGATCTGGTAGATCAAAATAACAATGGTTAACAAAATCATCACCACATAGAATTTATTGATCTTCGTTGTTTCCTTGGAAATGAAAGAAAAGCCAGATTTGAACACAATTACCAGGATGATCAGAAAAAACAGGATCGAAGGCAGACTATGAAGACAACTGGAAATCCTGCCAAAACGAGTCATAATTTCTGACTGAGTGTAACACCAACCCGGGATGATAAACATGGATATGGTAGACTGTGTTATTCCATAGATAAAAATCAAGGTGTTTGAAAACAAACTGCCAATTGTCAGCCAAAAGAGAGTTTTCTGCCCAGGTGAAAAATGAATGGGGCGTTTAGGGTTATTTTGTGCCCACTCTGCGACAAGAGGAGTAAATTTATATCCAAACCAGAAGCCAGGAATGAGAAGAAGTACTGTAATTAGTTGATTGATCATTTTATTTTTCCCTCCAATTTGATTATAGTTGTAAACAAAAAAAAACCAACTTCTCGCTTTTCAATTCGATTGAATCAATTTTGCGAATAACTCAAAAGGACAGATTGCTATAATATAAACATGACAGAAAAAATTCACCGAACAGCCCTTGATTTATCACCTGAAGAATGGAAAATGTACCGTCCTATCCCAGCCATTCTCCAGCGTCAATCTGCTGCCCATTCCCAGCTGGAGCGTCGCGGTAAGCGAGCAATTCGGATAGCTTGACAGGTGGCAACATTATTGCGAAAAGAATTTAATGCAAAGAAAGTGGTGTTATTTGGTTCTCTAGCTATCCCAGAAAACTTCACCTTATGGTCCGATATTGACCTGGCAGTTTTTGGGGTCCCCGCTGATCGTTTTTATGCCGCCGTTGCGGCGATTACCGGGTTAAGTGCAGAATTCAAAGTTGACCTGATAGATGCTGAGACCTGTAAAAGTTCGTTACGCGATGCGATTGATCGGGACGGGATTGCGCTGTGATTAGCTCGTAATTAACAAGTGGTATATAATTAACTTGTGAATAATTTGAAATTACCAAAATTAGATAAAAAAGCCATAACGATATCTTCTCTTCTCGAAGTGAGCGATGAGGTAGCGTATTGGCATTCAAGAACACCTCAAGAACGAATGGAAGCGATCGAGGTGATGAGGCAGATTATTTATGGCTATGATCCAGCTACCACCCGACTTCAAAGAGTTCTTGAAATTACTGAACAAGCATAAAGTCGAATACCTATTAGTAGGGGGTTACGCCGTTGGTTATTATGGATATCCCCGGGCTACGTCGGATATGGATATTTGGATTGCAGTCAAACCAACCAACGCAAACAAAATAGTAACCGCTTTGAATGAATTTGGTTTTGACGCGCCAGAATTAACAACGAATCTTTTTTTGGAAGAAAATAAAATAATCCGAATGGGTGTTCCTCCAGTCAGATTAGAAATCATAACTACTATTTCTGGGGTTGACTTTGATTCATGTTACCAACAAAAAAAACATGGAAAGATTGACGGGATTGAAGTAAATATTATCGATCTTAATAATTTAAGAAAAAACAAAAAGGCTAGTGGACGATATAAAGACCTCAATGATCTGGAGAATCTACCAGAAGTTTAATAATTGGAATTCTCTAAATTCCAGAAGTAATTCTGAATAATTACACATGTTGAGCGACCTGCTCCACCAACACCCCATCCGACATACTCCAGACCTTATCCGATCGCTCGGCAATTTCCAGGTTATGGGTGACCACCACAACACAGTAGCGTTGCTGATGCGCCAACTGCTGCAGAATCTCGATCACGTTTTCTCCATTGGCCTTGTCCAGGTTGCCGGTCGGTTCATCAGCCAGGATCACCCGGGCACCGCTCGCCAGGGCACGTGCAATGGCCACGCGCTGCTGCTCCCCACCGGACAGGTTGGATGGATAGCGTCTGTGCTTTTCGGTTTCGATTCCCACGGATGTTAGCAGCTCTTTTGCTTTTGCAATTGCATCCTTTTTGGAGACGCCATTCAATTCCATCGGGAAACAGACATTCTCCAGCACCGTCAGCAGTGGAAACAGGTGAAATGCCTGAAAAACCATGGCAACCCGTTCACGGCGGTATTGGTCCAGGTCCATATTGGTAAGCGCTTCGCCATCCAGGAGGATTTTTCCTTCCGTGGGTTGATCCAACCCAGCCATCAGGGAGAGGAGGGTGGTCTTCCCGCTGCCGGATGGGCCAACCACCGCGCTTACCTTTCCGCTGCCAAAAAGACAGGACACATTGTTTACCACTTTCCGGTCACCATTTTTATATTGGTAACTAACCTCTTCCAGTTTTATAGTTGACATCTTCTCCTCCTTATTCTTTGACCTGTAACAATGCCAATGGGTTCTTATTGGTGGTCAGATATACTCCGAGCAAAGCACCAAGTAAAGCACCGCCAAGAAATAATAGTGCCCCGAAAATAAGTTGCTTTTCTAGTAACGCTGCCGGTTGACTGCGAATGATTGCTACACCGGCCAAACCCATAAAAACACCAAACAATGAAAGCAACAATTGCTGGATTGAGTACATTCCACGCACCCGACCGGTGGGTACACCTAGAACCCGAAGAATGGCAGCATCTCTTGCTGATTGCATTACCAGCAACAGGTTCAGCCCTAACCCGATCAGCACTGCCACAATCACGGTCACCGGGTAGAGCACCTGTAGCAAAGAAAGGCTTTTTTCCAGTGGCTGGACAACTGAGCGTAGTTCTTCGTCCCAAAATACCATTTTCAATGGCAATCCTCTCTTGTTGTGGTTAGCAAGCATTAATTCCATCCTGGTGCGAAATGTTTCCAAATTCCTATTTTTGGATGGGTCCAAAGAGAACCGAGCCACCTGATAACGCAATCTCTCTCCTTCCATCACTTCCAAAGCCGATAAGGGTAGTATGATCGGATTATCGCCGAAACGAACGTACCCTTCAGAGTATTTTCCGGCGACAAGATAGGAATAAGAAACATTATATTCATCAGTAAGGACAACTGTATCACCCAACTTGAGGTTAAATTGCTCGGTAAAATCCTTTGGAAAAACAGCCGGGATTTTTGAAGATTGAATCTCTTCCGCTGCCCAGGTTTTGGTGAATAAATTTCCATCCCAACCATCAGTATATTCCACCGCTGCACCTTGAAGTTTGATGTTAAAGAATGTGTCGGCGTGGTTAATTCCCCGCAATGCAATATCAGCCTGGTAACTTTCGTTTACCCCGTTAATTCCGCCTATCCGTGTTCGCTGGGCAATAGCTTCTAAATACGTGCTTTCCACAAAGCCACTACGGAGCACTCCTTCAACCACGTCTTTTCCAAACATACCATATCCGGACGGAGATGAAATATCTGGATTTTTGTACAGGATCTCAGCCTGCACAACCGTTGAGTTATATAACCGATCCACTTCTGCTTGATTCCGGTCAATCATCCAGCGCAGCCATCCCATGGCGAGGACAAAAGCTGCAGCAACTGCAATCGTTAGAATGGATTTCATCCCGGATCTTTGGATCCAACGTAGCAGCACCCTCAGCAAAGCACCTATATTTTTTCGACTGGAAATCTCGTTTTCGGCCTGGTTTATTGGAGCAAGATCGGTTAATGGTCTCTTCTTAGTGACAACTGGTATCTGTATATTATTTGCTGATTGAGATGATAAAATGTTTTCGTCTTGCACATTCTTAGGTGTTGATTGTGTCTTTACCTTTGGGGCATTTCTACCCTGTAAAAGTTCAAAGGTGCTTCTTCTGGAGATTAGCCAGATGCCAATTCCTGTGAGAATCAGCAGTAATATGAATATTCCTGTACCCATACCCACAAGAATCCCAGGTTGCAAAGATGCGGAAGGCGCAACCCCTGAAGGTAGAGGTAATGTGGAAAGTGATTCGGCTGCTTTGTTAAGTGAAAAATTCCAGGCTGAAATACTGCCGACCGAGACGGACAACAACCCTATCAACAGGATTGGGATCAGCAACTGACGGGAAGCACTTTCTTGTGGGGCACCTAACGCACGCAGAATGGCATAATCACGTTTGCGTTGTAGAAGGTAGAGGAAAATCACCAATAGAAAGGATAAAAGTAAAACCAGTCCGTACACCGGCAAATTGGCAGTGGCTGCTTGGCGCAATGGGTCAACACCAGCCCAAAAGTTTTTGCCTTTATTTTCAACAAATGAAACTTCAATACCAATTTCAGCAAGTCTGGCTTGGGTTTCGTTGATAAAAGCAACCTGGTCTTTGGAAGATTTAAGCACAAAGCTGAAATAATATGGATGCACTTCATCTTCTGTTTTTTCGATTTCGGCTGGTAATGCAGATAGAGGAACAAATACTTGGTTAGGATCAATCCCCACCCTGGATTCAAAAATGCCAACGACTTCAAATGTATCCGGATAAGTTGGATAATCTCTCCAATTCTGACGATCATCTTCACTATAGATATATCCACCCCTGAATAATTCTTTTAAATCACGAAAAATTAGTGAAATCGTATCCCCTACTTGAATATCCCGCAATTGAGCAAATGAATTTTGTACTACCATGACCTTACTGGCATTTAATTCGTCTTCATGATTTAACCACCTGCCAGATACCAGATGATACATTTGAGAGACTTCCTGTGTATTGGGCATGGCACTCAAATCCACAGTCCCTCGGACCATTAGGGAATGCTGCTGCTGTTGGTCTATCTCGAACTCGTTCTTGATTATTTCTAACCCAGGGCCACTCAGATCTATTTCTGATTGTTCGGGTGCTGGTAAAAACCAGGTATTATGTCCATCCAAAGGCTTTAAAATTAAATTGGAATCTGTGTTTGTCCAGGTAGGGTTGGGCGTGAAATAAGCATCCAAGAACCCGCGAATTAAATAGCGTTGACCAGGTTCAAATTCCTCAATTAATGGAGAAGACGCGGGATATTCATCCAGCAGGAACAATAAAGTTATTTCCTGTCCTTCCTCAATGTGCTCTGGATAACCGGCAGCCACCTGGCCTACAGAAAACGTGAGTGAATAACCTGCTGATGGTTGATTATAATCGAGGCTCTTAATCATCTCTTTTTTTGAATCCAATGTCCCATAGAACCAGAAATTATTATTGGTAATGTTCTTTACCAACTCTCTCAATGGTCCATTGGTTTCTGAAGCACGTGCTTCAATGTCGGAATTGTATATGTCATTCATAACTGCGGAAACATCCCGGCGGTAGTCATCATATGCAAGATAAGGGCTTGTTCTTATAATTTCAACCCCTTCGGTGATATAACCGTATTGAGGATCAGACATGTTTCGTAAAGTACCGATAGAACGGTAATATCCACCTAATCGTTCTGTTTCTCGCTGTACAACAAGGTACTCTGTGACTTTAGAAACAAAGGCAAATGAAATTAGACCAATTAATAGAAATAGAAAAATTAAAAATATCGGTTGACGAATAGTGGATTTTAGAAAAACGTTTGGTTTAGACATTTTGATTATTTCCTTATTTCTTAACTTTATAGTACCTGCTTTACCTTTCCCATTCCTCCCCACTCAATCAGGATGTTTCAACCAACACCCCATCCGACATGCTCCAGACCTTGTCCGATCTTTCGGCGATTTCCAGGTTGTGGGTGACCACCACAACACAGTAGCGTTGCTGGTGAGCCAATTGCTGTAGTATCTCGATCACGTTTTCCCCATTGGCTTTGTCCAGGTTGCCAGTCGGTTCATCGGCCAGGATCACCCGGGCACCGCTCGCCAGGGCACGCGCGATGGCCACGCGTTGCTGTTCTCCACCGGACAGGTTGGATGGATACCGTCTGTGTTTTTCAGCCCCGATTCCCACGGATGTTAGCAGCTCTTTTGCTTTTGCGATTGCATCCTTTTTGGAGATACCATTCAATTCCATCGGGAAACAGACGTTCTCCAGAACGGTCAGCAGCGGAAAGAGGTGAAAGGCCTGAAACACCATGGCAACCCGTTCACGGCGGTATTGATCCAGGTCCATGTTGGCAAGGTTTTCCCCATCCAGGGTAATTTTCCCTTCTGTGGGCTGATCCAATCCGGCCATCAGAGAGAGAAGGGTGGTCTTCCCGCTGCCGGAAGGGCCAACCACCGCGCTGACCTTTCCACTGCCAAACATGCAGGACACCTTATTTACCACTCTGCGATCTCCATTTTTATATTGGTAACTAACCTCTTCCAGTTTTAATGTAGACATGACTTTCTCCTTATTCTTTGACCTGTAATAATTCCAATGGCTGCTTATTGGTGACCATGAAGGCACCGGAGATTGACCCGATCAAAGTCCCCAGCAGATACAGACCCGCGCTGGTTAATAATGCCCCAATTGGGACCTGTCCGGTTGTGGTCCACAAAAGGGATGTGATTCCCAGGCTGATGATGACACCGATCAGCGAAAGGATCACCGGTTCGCTGAACAATGCCAGCCGTACGGAGCTGCGGTTGGTTCCCAGAATACGCAGGATGGCTGCCTCCCGAGTGGCTTGCAGGAGCAGCAGGAAACACAACCCCGCGCCAACCAGCACTGAAACGCCAATCACCACCGGATAGAGCACTTCCAGCAGGGTGATGTTTTTCTCCAATTGGGCGACCACGATTCTCAATTCCTCATCCCAAACTACCAATCGGATTTCGCCACCGTAAAGGTTTAATACTTCTTCCATATCGGCCTTAAATTGAGAAAGCTCCCTGTTCCTGGACGGGTCAAGGACAAATTGCGCCACGGTGTATGTGAGCCGGCTTCCTTCCAAAGATTCCAACAATGAGAGAGGGATCAGGATATATGCCCCTCCTTTGGTGTTGAGCGAATTTGCTTTGATGGTTGCATTGGTTGTCTCTAACCCGCCGGTATATTGCCCAATGATGCGGCAGTTGTAGGAATAACCCAAACCGGTGATCTCAACCATCTCACCCGGGTTGAGTTCAAATTGCTCAAGCAGAGTTGTCGGAAAAATCGCGGGGAGGCCTTCGCTTCGGATTTCTGCCTGCGTCCAGGTTTTTGCGAAGTGATCCATATCCCAACCTGCTATAAACTTCAGAGAGTCGGGGTTTGCCAGCCCTGCATAGAAAGTTTCCGGGCTGTCAAAAGCGTAGACGCGAAAGTGGTTCTCAGGATCAATTTCACGTGAAGAACCTTCTTTTTTCATTCTGAACCAGACTGTATCGGCTTCCAACATGCTGCGTTCCACGTAGTCGCTGGCTAAAACGTCATCAATGGTTTTGCGGTATATGAAACCATCCCCCATATCACCAAGTTCCCTTGTTGTAGAACTGGTCTTTAAAAGATCGGCTTCCACTTCGAAAGTGTTATAGAGGTGATCCACTTCCAACCGGCTGTTTTCCATGGTCTGGCGGATCCAACCGGCGGCAAGTACAAAACCCAGGGCAATCACCAGGGTCAACAGAGACTTCAGCGGGGAACGCACGATATGATGGAGCACATACTGCCCCAGGGAAGAAGGTGTGTATTTTTGTTTACCTTCCATGTCAAGCTTGACTGCTGTCAGGAGTGGCTGTGGGAGGGCTTCGCCAGCACGCTCACTGACCTGGTCTGCATGGATCGCCGGTAAGGGCTGTGCGGGTTCGCCGGTTTTGGTTTGTTTTTGCCGGTTTGATTGTTTGGCAACATTCCCCTGGAGCAGTTCGAAGACCGGTTTGTCAGCCAGAGAAACGGCTCCCAACCAGGAAAATAATGCCAGAAGGAGGATTGCGCCAGCACATAAACCAACCAGGATGAGGATACTGAGTTCAGCCGAAGGAGTGACCCCACCCGGCGTCGGGAGGGTGGACAGGGTTTCTGCGGCTTTACCCAGGGCATAGGTCCAGGAGGGAATCCCACCAGCGATGATCCCAATCCCGCCTACCACCAACAGGGGCAGGACAAACTGGTGGTTGGCTTGCCGGGTGGGGACCCCCAAGGCTCGCAAGATGGCATATTCGCGTTTGTGTTGCATCTGATACAGGAAAACCGCCAGGATAAAAGCCACGACCATTAACACCCCGAAGACCAACAGGTCTGATGAAAGGGACCGGCGGATGGGGGTTACCGATGCCCAGTAAGCTTCCCCGTTATTCTCCAGCATTGCCAGGCGAATGCCCATCTCCTGGAGAGGCTCTTTGTACGCATCCACGAATTCGCTCTGATGGTCTGAAGAGTTGAGCACAAAATTGTAATTGCTTTCATATTTGAACTGATCCTGCATGGTTGAGGTAAAACCGGGGGGCAGACTATTCGCGGGTATATAAGCGATCCCGACATTACCACTTGCCCTGGCATAAATACCGACAATGGTAAAAGTATTTTGGTAGGTGGGATAACTCCTCCAATTTTCTGCATCTATCCCATCCCGAATAAAACCGTAATAGGTATTGGTTAATGACCGGAAAGTAAACTCCAGTTCATCTCCCAATTGCAGCTCGTTCATACTTGCTAATTCCTCGTTTACAACAATGACTCTATTCGCGTCAAGATGATCCTGGTGGGTGAGCCAGCGACCTTCGAGCAGGTAATAAACACGGGCGGATTCCTGCATCTGCGGCATGGCGCTCATATCCGCGGTGGTATAAATCCATTGCGTGTGCAGGTTCTCGTTTAAAATATCGATCTGATTCTTGATCGATGCCAGGGCTGGGTCACTGAGATCGATGCTTTCTCCGTCCCCCAATTGGATGTACCAGAGCTGCTTATCATCCAGTGGTTTGATTTCAAACCAGTTGTCATACAAATTAAATGTCTTTCCCAAAACATTTTCCCAGCCGCGGATAAAATATCTTTGACCGACGGCCATTTCATCGATGAACGGAATGGAAGCTGGGTAATCTTCGGATATAAATTTATATTTAATCGTCCTGCCTTCAGTGACATAGTCCGGATGTCCGGCAAACAGGGTATCGACGCGAAAATCCAGGTAATACCCCAGCGATTTTCCACTCTCGGTCACTACCTCTTCTTTCAGGGTTAACTCACCGATGAACCACATATCGGTCATATGGACGTTCGGCCAATGGTCTTCAGGATAAGCTCTGGTAAACCCCGCATTGTTGGAAATTCCATGATTTGGAACAAAAAATTGAGACATGACCCCGGAAACGATCTCACGCCGGTCCCCATACGCAAAATAAGGGCTGGTACTGATCAGGTCAACCCCGGCGGAAATATCCCCCAGGACTGGATCTTCAATATTCTCGAGGGTACCGATCGAGCGGTAATAACTGCCCAGGACTCCCGTTTCACGCTGGATCAAAATAAATTGGACCGCTTTGGTGATAAAACCAAAGGTAATCAAGCCAAATAGAACCAGTAATAAAAACGACCTGACTGGTTGTCGGAAGGTAGATTTAAGAAAAACGTTTGGTTTTGACATTTTGATCTTTTCCCGAGATAACAAATTCCGTTAGCAATTATTTCGCATGAAAGGACAACTGTGTGAAGAAAACAAGCGCTCTCCAGTTTATACCGATAATCCTGATGTATTGATAAAAAGTTGTTGAAGGTAATAAGGATTTCTTTACTGATTGTTGGATTGGTTTAATACCAACTTGATGCGGATCATTATGGCTTCCGTGCTATCCCGATCGTTTGACTTAAAGTATCCGTCCTGATTACACTGTACCAAATTTTGGTTTGCTGTTCAAGAAGTTACAGGTGGAATAATAAAGCATGCTCGAAAACGAATCTGTTTGGAAAGTTTAAGAAAATCAGTGCTAATCAATTATTTGGAGATAATTAATCCTGATTGTATTTTGTCCATCTAGTCATTGAAAAATAGGTATGATCTCAATAAATCGGGACAAGTGGGTGTTTTTGGCGTGCAGACGCACGCCAAAAACACCCTAGCCACTAATTATTGAAAGGATACAAAAATAGGAACATTTAAATTAGAATCCTCCAAACTAAGGGATGCGACAATAAAATTCCTTGCTAACCGATTGATTGGTATAATTGCTACACGATTTTGTAATAGTTTCTGGCTGTTATTATTATTTTTTTTACTTGACAGCGGGCTTTGGAGGAAGAATGAGTTTGGATTTTCAATCGATCATCTTAAAATTACAACAATTCTGGAATGACCAGGGTTGTTTGATCTGGCAGCCGTATTACACACAGGTAGGAGCTGGTACCATGAACCCGGCGACATCCTTGCGGGTCTTAGGTCCTGAACCCTGGAAAGTGGCCTATGTGGAACCCTCTGTTCGACCGGATGATGGCCGCTATGGGGAAAACCCCAACCGATTACAAATGCATACGCAATTTCAGGTGATCCTCAAGCCAGATCCAGGCAATCCGCAAGAAATATACCTGAAATCTCTGGAAGCGCTGGGTGTAATCCCCGCTGAACACGATATCCGCTTTGTAGAAGATAACTGGGAATCCCCGGCGTTAGGTGCCTGGGGTCTGGGTTGGGAAGTTTGGCTGGATGGTCAGGAAATCACCCAATACACTTATTTCCAGCAGGCCGGCGGTATGCCGATGGAACCCGTCTCAGTGGAAATCACCTACGGTCTGGAGCGCATCGCCATGGCATTACAAAAGGTGAGTAGTTTTACAGATATCCAATGGAGCCCGGATCGCACCTATGGGGATGTCCATTTAAGAGGGGAACAGGAACACAGTAAGTATTATTTCGAAGTAGCTGATGTGCAGCGCTTAAGACAGATGTTTGATCTGTATGAAGCCGAAGCCAATGAAGCATTAAACCTGGGATTGGTGTTACCCGCTCATGATAACGTATTGAAATGTTCGCATACATTCAATGTTCTGGACACGCGTGGAGCTGTCGGTGTCACCGAGCGGCAGGCTTTATTCTCCCGTATGCGTGAGATATCAAGAAAAGTGGCGGAAGCATATTACCAACAACGCGAGGAAATGGGCTTTCCCTGGAAAGATAATGATAAAAAAGGTGAAAATGACCTGAATTCTGTCGAAGCGCTGAAGATCGATGAATCAAAACTGGATGGTACAGCTTCTTTCCTGTTTGAAATTGGATGTGAAGAACTTCCCGTTAATGATCTTAAGTCTGGATTAAATCAATTAGCAGAACGGATGAAGAATTTACTGGGTGACTTACGATTGACCCACGGCAAAGTTCAGGTGTCTGGTACACCAAGACGTCTGGTGGTTATTGTAGATAAACTTCAGTTAAAGCAGCCAGATCTGGTCCAGGTTGTGAAAGGTCCGCCGGCGGATCGAGCCTTTAATCCGGATGGAACACCTACCAAAGCAGCAGAAGGTTTCGCGCGAGGGAAAGGGGTGGAGGTTTCCAAATTAAACGTCTCTGAGATCGATGGTGGACGCTATGTGACCGTCGAAATCCAGCAATCTGGCAGGGCGGCATTGGTGGTACTGTCAGAAGCATTGCCTGTTTTAATCTCCAACTTGAAATTTGATAAATCAATGCGCTGGAATGAGTCCAATGTGGCCTTCTCACGCCCCATTCGCTGGTTGGTAGCCATGTTGGGCGATGAGCTGATTTCCTTCCAATATGCCGGATTGAGATCTCAGACGCAGACACGTGGATTACGATTCCAGAAGGATGAGATCATTGATGTGCAGGACGCTGCCGGATATCTTAAATCAATGGAAGCACAACATATCATCATCGACGTTGATAAGAGAAAAGCTGCTATTGAATTGCAGGTTAAAGAAAAAATCAAACAATGTGGTGGCGCTGATCATCGGGTGGATGAGGATTTGCTGGACGAAGTGGCCATGATGGTTGAATCCCCAACAGCTTTTATTGGTGATTTTGAGCATGAGTATCTGGCGCTGCCTTCCGAGGTGCTCATTTCTGTGATGAAGAAACACCAGCGTTACTTCCCTGTATTTGATTACAATGGAAATTTGATGAAGTTCTTTGTTGGGGTACGCAATGGGAATGACAGGCATATTGAACAAGTTGTGGATGGTAATGAGCAGGTCGTGCGGGCACGTTTTGCGGATGCAGCCTTTTTTATCCGGGAAGACCTCAAAAAAAGTCTGGTAGAAGTACGTCCTGCCTTATCAGGATTAACATTTCAATTTAAGCTGGGCTCCATGCTGGATAAAACGGAAAGAATTGAGAAATTCATTCCCAACCTGATCAAGTTTTTTGAACTAACAGAAAGCGAAGGACGGGTTGCCCGGAGAGCAGCACATCTTTGTAAAGCTGATCTCGTAACCCATATGGTGATTGAAATGACATCCTTACAGGGTGTTATGGGAAGATTTTATGCACTAAAATCCGGTGAGCAGGAAGAAGTTGCCAAGACGATTTACGAACATTATTTGCCCAGATTTTCTGGTGACCAGATGCCAAGCTCACGCTCCGGTATGGTCTTAAGTCTGGCTGATCGCCTGGATACGCTGGCTGGATTATTTGCTGCTGGTTTGGCACCCAGTGGAACCAAGGATCCATTTGCCCAACGACGTGCTGCCCTTGGGTTGGTGCAATTGTTGATTGCCTGGGATCTGGATTTTGATCTCCGTGAAGGTCTGAACCTGGCAGCCTCTGCGTTGCCGATAGAAATGAGAGCAGAAGATTTGAAAGCTTGTCTGGAATTTATCAATGGGCGACTGCAAAGCAGCCTGTTGGACCAGGGGTATCGGTATGATGTGGTCGCAGCAGTATTGGCTGCACAGGGTCACAACCCGGCAGCAGCAGTGCGGGCGATCCAAATATTGATGGATTGGATTAAACGCTCGGATTGGGAAAAAATATTACCAACTTATTCGCGTTGTGTGCGCATCACCCGGGATTTGAAAACAACATACCCGATCAGCCCCACACTGTTGAAAGATGATTCTGAACGAGAATTGTATGCTGGGATTGTGTCGGTTTCGAATTTTGAACGCAGAGCTGGATCGATGGCGGATTTCTTTCATATATTTATGCCATTAATGCCGGTCATTAATCATTTCTTTGACGAAGTACTGGTGATGGCAGAAGATCAGGCAATCCGGGAAAACCGGCTTGGTATGTTACAAAAGGTTGCCTCTCTGGCACAAGGTGTGGCAGATTTCTCACAGCTGGAAGGTTTCTAGGATCATCCTGCAAAAAAATTGTCGAATAGCATGGTTCAAACCAGGCAGGTTTTTTCTTTCTGTAATAGAATCAAATTGAGGCATGCATGTCAACAATTGATGAGATTAAAAATCGGTTAGATATACTTGATTTTATCTCCGATTCTGTAAAATTACGTCGCTCCGGGAAAAACTACCTTGGTTTTTGCCCGTTTCATGATAATAAACGCACCCCCGCTTTTGTAGTCTTTCCAGATTCTGGCACCTGGCGTTGTTTTGGTCAGTGCAATGAGGGTGGCGATATATTTAAGTTTGTGATGAAAAAAGAAGGCTGGGATTTCGCGGAAACAATGCGTTACCTGGCTGAAAAAGCCGGGGTGGAATTACAACCTCAGACGGAAGAACAAAAAGAACAGGATGAACAATACGACCGTTATCGCCAATTATTGGAAGAGGCTGTCACTTTTTTTCAGCATCATTTATTGCAATCCCCGGAAGGAAAATACGCATTTAATTATTTAACCCAACGAGGTGTTTCGCGGGAAACGATTGAAACATTTGGCTTGGGATTTGCTCCAGCATCCTGGGATTTAACCCATCAGTATTTTTTGGGAAAAGGATACACCGAACTTGATTTGATCGAAGCGGGAATGGTCACACAACGGGAAGGTGGCGGTGTATATGATCGTTTTCGAAACCGCCTGATGTTTGCCATTCGGGATATGAATGGGCGTATGTCCGGGTTTGGTGCCAGAGTTCTTGATCCTGATGATGTACCAAAATACTTAAATTCACCACAAACACCGCTGTTTGATAAAGGACGCTTACTGTATGGATTGAATCTTGCGCGTAAGGCAATACGAACAGAAGATCAGGTAGTGATCGTGGAAGGTTACATGGACGTCATTGTTCCCTATCAGGCGGGTTTTCTCAACACGGTTTCACCAATGGGTACCGCTTTGACGGAAGATCAGATGCGATTATTAAAACGCTTTACCCGACGGATTGTTCTGGCATTGGATGCGGATGCAGCTGGTGAGAAAGCCACCTTGCGCGGGTTGGAAATCGCCCGGCAAACGCTCGATAGAAGCGAAGAGATCAGCTTTAATCCGCGCGGTTTATTGCGCTATGAAGCCCGCCTGGAAGCAGATGTACGTGTGACTGCCATTCCAGCAGGAATGGATCCGGATGAGATTGTCCTGCGTGATCCGGAAGAATGGCGCAAAATTGTGCAATCCGCCAAGCCAATTGTCATGCACGTGATGGAAACACTTGCCAGCCAGAAAGATCTCGATGATCCGAAAGTGAAACGGGAGATTTCGAACCAGGTACTACCATTGATTGAAGATATTCCCAATGCAGTGGAACGGGATGCATACCGTCAACGATTGGCACGTTTGTTGAAGGTGGATGAACGCGCGCTGGTAGGGGATGGAACTTCGATAAGAACCACAACCAGTGGCCGCAGGAAGCCGAAAGAACAAACTGCTGTGTTGACAGAAGCAAGACCCATCCCCAGCACCAATGAACAACTGGCAAAATCCCTCGAGAAACATTGTTTACGATTATTGCTACAGGATCCGGAATGGTTACAGGTGCTCGATCGGGCTCTGCAGAAACATGGTCTTAATCGCATGGACGTAACCGATTTTGAGTATGCAGATTTTCAAATTTTAGCCCGTTTAATCATCCAATCACTGGAACAGGATCGGCTTGAACCGCTTGCGTATCTCAACCAACAAATTCCGGAAGAACTTATCGGACTTGTAGATGATTTGAAAAATGACCCCAGGCTGGAAAATGCCAATGCACAAAGATTGCAGGAGGACTTGATTCGCAGTTTGATGAAATTACGTTTGGTGAGGGTATTTGAAGGGCTCCAACAAATGCGTTTTCTAATGGAAGAAATGCAGGAAGCTGGCGAGACTGGGATCAACCCTTACCAGGATAATATGATGCATTACACCCTATTGCGGTCTCGTTTAGACCTTGCATTGGGGCATCTGATTCAACTTGATTAAAAATAAATTATGGTATAAATAATCTTATGCCCAAAAAGAAAACGCCACCACGCGCAAGCGTGAAAACAATTGAAGATGATCTTACAATAGAAAATTCGCCGGAAGAGATAATTGAAGAGAAAATGGTTGTTGAAAAGGCGAAACCAACCAAACCTCGTAAACCTACCCGTGGGCGCAGCAAAACGAACGATTCTCGTTCCTCAGAAAGTGATGAAAATTCTGAATGGAAGGATAATGATAACGTCGAAGCTGAATCAGGATCAGATGAGGAAGAAGATGTAATTGAAGATCCCATCGAAATTCTGGAAGCTGCCATATCCGGAGATCTATCTGAAGATCCCGTCCGTCTTTATTTGAAGGAAATTGGACGGATTGATCTTCTGGATGCAGACAGTGAATTTCGTCTGGCAGCCCGGATTGAGGCTGAGCGTTTACTGGATCTGATTCTACTTAATGTTAATATCGAAAAAGGGGTACCTGGTTATTACTCAGCCATCTATGTAACCGTTGTGGATTTGCTCTATGAATCCTGGAAAAAATTCCTGAGTGATGTAGATACCATTGGAAAGGGTGAAATTCCTGATATTGACCTGATTTTGCTGGAATCACAATTATTACGGCGAACATGGCAGGCAGATGAACCATCCTATATTCGATCATATTTAGATAATGGCTTGTGGGGAAAAGATTCTGATTGGAATGGTCTCGTCCAACATGCATTTAAAGGTTTTCTGTGTCTTTATTTATTACCAGAAGAAACCTCTAACAGATTGATTCGCTATTTACAGGAAAAGAAAAAATTACCACGACGCAGTTCTTTTGATAAATTCTTACCCTCTGAAGATGTTCTTACCGTGGAGATGGATCAGGTGCGCTGGCTGGCAGAAGAAGCAAATCAGAGTTTGATTCGTGCAAATTTAAGACTGGTGGTCAGCATAGCCAAACGATATTTGGGCCGCGGGATTTCATTCCTGGATTTAATTCAAGAGGGGAATCTTGGTCTTTTACGGGCTGTGGCAAAGTTCGATCCGACGCGTGGTTTTAAGTTCAGCACCTACGCCACCTGGTGGATTCGACAATCCATCAGCCGTTATATTGCTGAGCAGGCACGCACGATTCGTATTCCAGTGCATTTATTTGAGGCGATCACACGCTTGCTGCGGGTACAACGTTCTCTGGTACAAAAATTAGGACGCGAACCAAGCCAGGAAGAATTGGCATTGGAATCAGGTTTCTTAACGGAAGTGGATGTGCAGGAAATTCAACGTTGTCGGAAATTAGAAATTCCTATTGATTATGACTTGCAAGCTCGCTGGTCAGCTGCCACAGCCAAGGTACAACGAATTTTGCAATCCGCTGAGGAACCGGTATCCTTAGAGCGCCCGGTGGGTGATGAAGATAGCAGCCAGCTGGGAGATTTCATTGAGGATGATGATGCATTGGAACCGATGGATGCAGCCGCGCGTGAGATGCTGCGTGAACAGGTTCAGAATGCATTGGGTGCGCTTTCGGAACGCGAAAGACAGGTATTGGAGCTGCGATTTGGTTTGATTGATGGGAAAGACCATACACTGGAAGAAGTCAGCCGCTATTTCAATGTCACCCGCGAGCGAATTCGTCAGATAGAAGCGAAAGCCTTGCGTAAGTTACGGCATCCAACCCGCAGCCGCCATCTCCGCGAATATTTATCCTGAAATTAACCCGATCCACGTTCAGGAACATTGATTTGGTTTAAGTCCATAATATGATCCTATCCTACCCTTTCACCGAGCAAATTCTCCTGGCAGCAGTTGCTGCACAGGTTTTGTTCTTGCCGGGATTGATCTGGATTATGGTTTTCAAATATGATCAAAGGGACATTGTTGAGCGTCTGGCTGATCTTCAGGGGTTGAGTATTTCGATTATGGCTATCCTGGGTATGCTGTTCTTTTTCCTGGGATTGCGCTTTTCTGGTGGATTTCTGGTGTTGTTGTTTGTAATACTGATTGGGGCGGTGTTCTATCTGCTAATCAGACAACCTATCAACCTGAATAAAATAAATGTTGCCTGGATGCTGGGAACGATATTCATTGTACTGATTGTGGTTGGATTTCGTTTTTATCAGGCGAAGGACCTGGTCTTTCCAGCCTGGGTGGATTCCGTTCAACATGTGCTGATTACACAAAAGATCCTGGAATTTGGCGGATTACCGCATACCTTGGCACCTGAATTGAATGTCCCACTGCATTATCACTATGGTTTTCATTTGATTGCAGCATTATTCAGCTGGATCAGTCGCCTGGAACCGCTGCAGGCTGTGCTCTGGTTTGGTCAGGTGATCAATGCACTGGTGGTGCTGGGAATCTATCGTTTAAGCAAAGCGCTTTGGCGTAAGACTGTTCCGGCAATTCTGGCGGCTTTGTTGGTCGGATTTGCATTCCAAATGCCTGCTTATTATGTTACCTGGGGACGATATACATTGTTGACGGGTTTGCTGGTGATGTTGCCGGCAATGGCGGTTGCTTATGAACTGGTGATGGATGGATTTACCCGAGAGAGAGCTGCACGGTTAATCATTCTCACAGCTGGTCTGGCATTGGTGCATTACCTGGCGTTGTTTTATTTTTGGTTTTTCTTACTGAGTTTGATGGTTGAACGGAGCATTACCTGGTACCGGAGTAAAGAAAGTGAACACAGAAAGATTATTTTCACCAATCTGTGGAGGATGATGCTCGCGGCAGGCGCTGGAATTCTCATCGCAATGCCGTGGTTAATTCGCATGTTAAGTGCCCATGCTTCCCAGACAATGGTGCAGATTGTATTACCAAAGGCGGACAATCTGGATTCATATAAATACATTTTATATTTGCTGGGTCCAACCCATAATTATTACTTAATGGGGGGAGCACTGCTTGGATTGGTGCTGATTTGGTGGCAAAGAGGCACACGGGCAATGGCTTTGTGGTCCAGCCTGATCATTTTATTGGCTTTTCCCTGGGGATTACGCTTTGGTCCCTTTCGACCAGATCATATGGCGATTATTCTATTTATTCCAGCTGCGATTGTTCTGTCGTATGCCTGGGTACAAGCTTGTGAGTGGCTTCAAATCCGTGTCAACAAGGTTGCAGGTTTGATTGTGTTGGTTTTAGGAGCGTTGGGAATATTAGGTTGGGGAGCCTGGCAGACAAAAAGCGTGTTGAATCCAGTCACAGTACTGGCAGATCAGGCAGATTGGGATGCGTTGGAGTGGATCGATGAAAATGTTGCGGTCGATGCAAGATTCCTGACCAATACCGCGATCTGGCAGTACCAGACCTACCGCGGAGAGGATGGCGGTTATTGGATTATTCCAAAAACAGGTCGGTTTGCCCTGGCGTTACCGGGACTGTATGGATACGCAGAAGATGAGATAAGAAATGAATGGGTGAATTGGATGGAACGGGCTTCCGTGGTGCATGCCTGTGATGATGGCTTCTGGTCATTGGTGAAGGATGCACAACTCACCCACGTCTATTTAAGGGATGGAAAAGGCAGCTTACAATCCAAAGCATTGATTGATTGCCCAAATGTAGATGTGGTTTACCATCACGCTGGTGTGTGGATCTATAAAATCTTAGCAACTGAATAGCGTGATTGCGACGAGAACGCTATCTCCTTATTATGATTTTAATGATCAATGATCATACAATTTCATAAGTGAATTCGCTTGAAAGACCGCTCGCTTTGATGTAAACTTGATGACAGTCTGGAAAATTATTTTATCATTACGATATCCAAAATAATGATTTTCCATAAAAAAAGTCTTTTCAATTACAAGCTTCTTCAGGGTTCGATGTCCAAATTATTAAGCCCATATTATGCATTATGATTTGAAGTGTATAAAGTAAAAAGTCCGTGTAAGGTTTGTGAAAATTGCCACCAGGCGGTTCGTGTGTTATACTGATGCCGTCGTAAATTAGACCATTTTGGTAAGGATTGCCTATGTTGATGGAATATCTCCCCTTGCTGATCATCCTATTGTTGGCTGTGTTTATTGGCGTCTTTGTTGTTGTGTTGGGAAATTCATTTGGCCCCCGACGACCCGGACAACGAAAAAATTCCCCTTATGAATCAGGTATGGTGCCGTATGGCCCAGCCAAACGGCGTATTCCAGTCCGGTATTATCTGATTGCTGTTTTATTTATTCTGTTTGATATTGAAGTGGTATTCCTGGTACCCTGGGCGGTGGTTGTTCGCCAAATTGGGGTCCCCGGATTGATATTTATGATCATTTTTGTGCTGATATTAGAGGTAGCGCATTTATATGCCTGGAAGAAAGGTGCACTCGAATGGGATTAGAACAAAAAGCCGGTAATATGGGGATAGTTACTACCAAATTAGAGTCTTTAGTAAACTGGTCACGTACAAATGCAATGTGGCCGATGTTGTTTGGATTGGCGTGTTGTGCCATAGAAATGATGGCAGCCCAGGCAGCTGATTACGATATGAGCCGCTTCGGTATGGAGTTGATGCGTGCCAGTCCACGTCAATCAGATCTGATGATTGTCGCTGGTCGTGTGTCCAGAAAGATGGCACCTGTTGTTCGGAAATTGTATGATCAGATGCCAGCACCAAAATGGGTGATTGCCATGGGTGATTGTGCATCCTGTGGTGGAATTTTTAACAATTATGCCATTCTGCAGGGGGTTGATGAAATTGTTCCGGTGGATATCTATGTAGCGGGTTGCCCGCCACGACCTGAAGGTCTGATTCATGGTGTTTTGACCCTGCATGAAAAAGTAAGAAAAGAACGTTTTAAGGATTGGGCGTAATATGAGTGAGCATCTTCAAAACACTTTAACCAGTATGCAATCCCGGCATGATGTTCAGGTGGAAGAGTTTCGTGGTGAATTTACTTTATTTATAAAGCCTGAGAACATTCAGAAAATCCTGCTTGAATTGCGGGATCAATATGATTTTAATGTATGCATGGATGTCACGGCGGTGGATTATTACCCACAAGAGACACCCCGCTTTCATGTGATTTATCAGTTATATTCGATGCCAAACAATATTCGATTGCAGGTGCGAACACGATTAGATGGCAATTCACCGAAGCTTGATAGTGTTCAGCATATTTATTCCAGTGCAAACTGGAAGGAACGCGAAGTTTATGATCTCTTCGGGATTCGTTTCACCGGGCACCCGGATTTACGAAGAATGGTGATGCCAGAAGACTGGGTTGGACATCCATTACGCAAAGATTATCCTTTGGGTTATGAAGAAGTTCAGTTCAGCTTCAATTATGACGAAATTATGATCAACAAACCCCATCCGAAAGATTAATGCCCTGAGGGAGACATAAATGGTTGATATTCGAGAAGTATCCGTTGATGAACTAAGACATCTGGTTTCGGACCGGGCAATGACCGGAGAAACCATGTTGCTCAATATGGGCCCTCAGCATCCCAGTACGCATGGTGTATTGAGATTATTATTAGAACTGGATGGGGAAGCTGTTGTAAATGTTATTCCTGATATTGGATTCCTGCATACAGGGGTTGAAAAAACCGCCGAATCCAAGAATTACCAACAGGCAGAGGTGATGACAGATCGTCTGGATTACCTTAACCCGATGGGCAATAATCTGACGTATTGTCTGGCAGTTGAAAAATTAACCGAACTGGATGTACCCCCACGGGCACAGGCAATTCGTGTCATTCTGGCAGAAATACAACGCATTTCTTCCCATTTATTATGGTTGGGTACTTCGGCTTTGGATTTGGGTGCAATGTCGATGTTTCTTTATTGCATGCGCGAGCGCGAATTGGCGCTGGATATCTTTGAATTGGTCTCCGGCCAACGCATGATGACGACTTATATCCGGCCAGGTGGATTGTGGCGTGATGTCCCGGTGGAATTTGAAACTGCAGTGCGAAACTTCCTGAAGGCGATGCCACGCCGGATTCAAGAATACGAAGATTTACTGGAGAAGAACGAAATCTTTTTGGATCGCACCAAGGGGATCGGGATCCTTACAGCAGAAGATTGTTTCCAGTATGGATTGACTGGTCCCGTCATTCGCGGTTCGGGTGTGGCACATGACTTACGCAAAAAACAGCCATACTCGGGATATGATCTTTATAATTTTGATGTGCCAGTCCACCCGGAGGGGGATGTCTATGCACGTTATCGGGTTCGTGTGGAAGAGCTGACCCAGTCTTTACGGATTATCGAGCAAGCACTGAATAAAATACCATTTGGACCGGTACGCAGCAATAATCGCAAATATGTGCCACCACCCAGATCTGAGATAGGTGTCAGCATGGAAGCATTGATCCATCATTTTAAATTATGGACGGAAGGTTTCACGCCACCAGCCGGTCACGTTTACGCTGCCACCGAATCACCCCGTGGAGAATTGGGTGTGTACATGGAAAGTAACGGTACAGCAAAACCATATCGGGTGCACCTGGTGACACCAACATTTTCGAATTTACAGGCAGTGCCAATTATGAGCAAAAAACATTACTTAGCAGACTTGATTGGTATTGTTGGATCAATCGATATTGTTCTGGGAGATGCGGATCGGTGAACAAACTATATAACAAATACGAAAAAGAAATCCAGGGAATATTGGCGCGATATCCAGCGGAAGGAAAACGTTCTGCTGTCATGCCTTTATTATTTCTGGCGCAACGTGACTCAGGTTATGTTCCTGAAGCAGCATTAACAGACATCGCGGAGATAACCGGCACATCTGCAACAGATGTTGCTTCGATTATGGGCTTTTATACGCTCTTCCATGCAGAGCCTGCTGGACGTTATCGTATTCAAATCTGCACGGATTTACCCTGTGCCTTACGTGGTTCCGAAAGTTACCTTGAGCAGGTTTGTGACCGGCTGGGAATTAAAGAAAGTGAAACTACTGAAGATGGATTGTTTACTGTGGAAGCAGTTAAATGTCTGGCAGCCTGTCATCGGGCACCGATGTTTCAGCTCCAGGGAGACGGTGAGATCAAATATTATGAAGATCAGAATGTGGAAATCACCATGCAGATCGTAGAAGAAATTCGGCGTGCTATTGCTACGGAGAAAGGGGCATAAGATGGAAAAACACATTCTCTTGCGCCACCGGGATGTTCCTGGAATCGATGACCTGGCGGTTTACAAAGCAAATGATGGCTTTGCTGCTTTTGAAAAAGCCTTGAAATCGATGAAACCAGCCGATGTTACTGCTGAAGTGAAAAATTCAGGACTGCGTGGCCGTGGTGGTGCAGGCTTTCCAACCGGCATCAAATGGGGCTTTTTACCTGATAACTCCTGGCCACATTACGTGGTAGCCAATGCTGATGAATCTGAACCTGGAACTTTCAAAGATCGTGAGATCATGGAAAATAATCCTTTCCAATTTCTGGAAGGTTTGATGATTGCCAGTTATGCAGTACAGGCGAATTGTGCTTATGTTTATTTACGGGGAGAATTTTGGCAGTTGGCTGCTTTTCTGGACGATAAGATCAAAGATTTGGAAGATGCTGGTTATCTTGGTGAGAGAATTTTAGGGACTGATTACTCGCTGCATATTCACACTCATTTAGGAGCAGGCGCCTATATCTGCGGAGAAGAAACTGCACTGCTGGAATCGCTGGAAGGCAAGTTGGGTCAGCCACGCTTGAGACCGCCTTTTCCGGCAGTAGTGGGTTTATATGAAAAACCCACATTAATTAATAACGTTGAGACTTTAACCAATGTGCCTGTAATTATTCAAAATGGTGCAGATTGGTATCGTGGGTTTGGAACTGAGCAAAGCGCAGGGGTGAAAATTTTCTCACTTTCCGGGTGTGTTAAAAAACCCGGTAATTATGAATTGCCTTTGGGTGTTACCTACCAGGAATTAATCTTTGAGTATGGTGGTGGCATCGTTAATGATAATAAGATCAAAGCTGTGATGTCTGCTGGTGCATCGTCTGATGTTGTCATTGCAGATGAATTTTGCCTGGAAACCCCATTGGCATATGAAACCTGTGAGGAGCGTCTGAAAGCACCACTGGGTTCAGCATCCGTCATAGTACTGGATGATACAGTAAACATGGCATGGCTGGTGAATAAAACAGTAAATTTCTTTAAACATGAATCATGCGGCAAATGCACACCCTGCCGTGAAGGCACGTTCTGGATGAATAGTCTCACCCATCGAATGATGAACAAAGATGTAGCCAGTGAGGATATCGACCTCTTAAAAAATGTTGCCTTACAAATGCAAGGTAAATGTTTGTGCGCACTGGGTGAATTTTCAACCATGGCTGTGGTCACAGCGGTTGATCGTTTTCGCGCTGATTTTGAAATGCATGTGAGGAGTTAATCATATGGCTGATATGGTAACACTGAAAATTGATCAACAAACAGTTACGGTGCCAGCTGGAACTTTGATTGTGAATGCTGCCAGACAAGCTGGAATTAATATTCCTGTTTTCTGTTATCACCCCAAAATGGAACCGGTCGGAATGTGCCGGATGTGCCTGGTGGAAGTCGGTTACCCGCAAAAAAACCGTGTAACCGGGGATTTCGAAAAGAATGAGGACGGAACAATCAAAATCGCTTTTGCTCCCAAACTGGAGACATCCTGTACAACACTGGTTGTAGAAGGGATGGAAGTACGAACCACCACCGAAAAAGCCAAAGAAGGGCGTAAATCCATCCTCGAATTTATACTTACTTCGCATCCTTTAGATTGCCCGATCTGTGATAAAGGCGGGGAGTGTGCTTTACAGGATTTGACCATGGAACATGGTCCTGGGAATAGCCGCTTCATATACGATGATAAGAAACATTTCACCAAACATGTTCCTTTGGGTGAAATGATCTTACTGGATCGAGAACGCTGTATTCAATGCGGCTTATGCGTGCGCTTCCAGCATGAAGTGGCAGACGACCCGGTGTTGGATTTTTATCAACGTGGTCGCTCACTTGAGATTCGCACATATTCGGAACCCGGATTTGACTCAATCTTCTCTGGTAATACCACTGATATCTGTCCTGTGGGCGCATTAACAACAGTAGATTTTCACTTTGCGGCCAGACCATGGGAAATGGAAAGAGACCCATCAATCTGTGCTCATTGTGCCGTGGGATGTAACCTGGTCTATAACATTCGCCGGAATGCGAAAAGCCATGGAAAGACTATGATTAAGCGTGCCATGCCACGTCAGAATGAGTTTGTAAATGAACTCTGGCTGTGTGATAAAGGTCGCCTGGGTTACCATTATGTTGATTCCACTGATCGCTTAACCCAACCATTATTGCGCAAAGATGACAAACTGGTACCGGTCAGCTGGGAAGAAGCCTATCAGCGGGTTGAAGATAAATTAAGGGCTGAACAGGTTCGTTTGGTGACCTTAGCTGGTGGACGACTGACTAATGAAGATCTGTTTAATTTCCAACAGCTAAACCAATCACAGAACGGTAAAGCAGTTCTATACAGCCAGATGGCTGGTGGTGACTTAACAGCTCAGATTGGTCTGGGGAAAGGTTCGAATTTCTCAGATATGGGCACTGGCACTGCCATTTTGGTCGTTGCCAGTGATTTACATGAAGAAGCACCTCTCTGGTGGTTGAGAGTAAAACAGGCAGCCCAACGAGGCGCGACCTTGATTGTTGCTAATGCCCGCTCCACCCGCCTGGATAAATATGCTAATTACGTGTTGGCGTATGAGTATGGTCAGGAAGCAGCCACCATCAATGCTTTCCTGGACGGCAAGGGAAAAGATGAATTTGCCCAGGCTGCCAAAGCATTTTCTGAAGCAGAAAATGGACTGGTGATTTATGGTAGTGACGGTTTGGGACTGAATGGTAGTGAGCAACTGGCAAAAGTATGTGCCAAACTGCTGGTAGAACGAGGATATTATGGCAAACCCAACAATGGTTTACTGGCAGTATGGGACAAACCCAATATGCAGGGCGCCTGGGATTTGGGTTTCCATCCTGATCGTAACCTCAAAGGCACGTTAAGAGAAGCAGATGTGGCAATCATTGCTGCTGCTGATCCGGCTGGTGATAACCCTATTCTGGCTCAGGCTTTGGAAGAAACTGATTTTGTGGTTGTCTTCGAGATGTTTATGACGGAAACGGCTAAAAAAGCGGATGTAGTCTTCCCGGTGCAGTCGCAGATCGAACGCGAAGGTACTTATACTTCTGGCGAACGCCGGGTACAACGTTTTGATATTGTCTTACCACGTATCGATGGACCAAAACCGGATTATCAGATTGCAGCGCAATTGGGTCGTTTGATGGGGCTTTCCACCGAAGATCGCTCACCGGTGTTGGTGATGAACAAGATCAAGGAGAAAGTTAAAGGATACGAAGAAATTACTTATAGCCGATTGGCAGAAAAAGTGGAACAATGGCCACTTATCAGCCGGGCAGATTCTTATTATGCAGGTACTGGTTATGAGAACGAGTATGGTATTGGCATTCAAATTTTCAGTAGTGCAGATCGCGGTGAGGAACTTTCATTGGGTACTTTGATCCTGGTTGAACCGCAGGAAGAAGTGGCTACAGGCGTAAAAGTAGTACCAGTCACCGCACTGTATGACCGAGGACAGTTATTACAACCCAGCCAGATTTTGGAAAAACGTCTGGCACCTCAAGTGGTGAGAATGCATCCAAATCTGGCTGAAAAATATCAGCTGGAGGATGGAGACCACATTAAGATGACGGTTGCCGGAAAAGAAATTATAAGTGGTGTGAAACTGGAAAAGGATGTGCCAGAAAATATGGCTCTGATCACCCGCAGTAATGGTTTTCCAATTTCGTCGCCGGTATTTGTTCAAATTCAGCGACTGGTTCGTGAACCGGAAGCGAAAAGCAGAGGTTGATTCATGATTGATGCTGCCTTAATTTGGGAATGGATCATTAAGTCCTTGATTTTGATAATATTCTTAACAGTGGGATTTATGTATGTGACGGTCTACGAACGCCGTTTCTTGGCTCGTATTCAATCCCGGATCGGGCCAAACCGTGCCGGGCCTTTTGGATTGCTGCAACCCGCTGCTGATGGACTCAAGTTGATTTTCAAAGAAGAATTAGTGCCTGCCAATGCAGATAAATTTCTCTTTAACCTGGCTCCAATTATCACGGTTATCCCGGCATTGATCGTTTTAGCAGTGATTCCATGGGGCGAATCCATGATGATCTTCGGACGACAGGTGAATTTGTTCATCTCGGATATTAATGTTGCAGTTGTTTATATCCTGGCTGTGACCTCGATTTCAGTATATGGAATTGCCCTGGCAGGCTGGTCATCCAATAATAAATACGCATTGCTGGGTGGTTTACGAGCGACTGCGCAAATGATCAGCTATGAACTGGCACTGGGGCTTTCATTCATGGGTCCGGTGGTGCTGGCGGGTTCTTTGAGTATGATGGATATTGTCCGGGCACAGCAAGGCAGTTTATGGTATGTGGTATTACAACCGGCTGCTTTCCTGATTTACTTCTTTGCCAGTATTGCGGAAATAAACCGTGCTCCCTTTGACATGCCTGAGGCAGAACAGGAATTAACAGCCGGTTATCATGCAGAATATTCGGGGATGAAATTCGCTTTATTCTTCATGGCGGAATACATCAAGATGGTTGCAATTTCGGTGATTGGGGTGACCCTCTTTTTAGGCGGTTTTGACGGACCGTTTGTGGATCAGTATCCCTGGTTGGGTCCGCTTTATTTGTTGGCAAAAGTAGTTATTTATCTGGGTGTATTAATCTGGGTGCGGGCAACCTGGCCACGCATCCGTTATGATCGGTTAATGTCACTGGGCTGGAAAATTATGTTCCCGATTGCACTGTTGAATGTAATTATTACTGCAGTGGTTGTTGTTTTGATATATTAGGAGACTGGGACGATGTTAAAAGGATTATTTACTACTTTAAAAATAGCGCTGGAAAAACCAGTGACCATCCAATATCCGGAACAAAAACGTCCGGTACACACGCGCTTTAAAGGCCGCCATACGTTGAAGCGTTATGAAAATGGCCTGGAGAAATGCATTGGATGTGCATTGTGTGCCGCAGCTTGCCCGGCCGATGCAATTTTTGTGGAAGCCGCTGAGAACACCGATGAAGAACGCTACTCACCTGGTGAACGCTATGCTTCCACGTATGAAATCAACATGTTGCGCTGCATTTTTTGTGGTTTCTGTGAGGATGCCTGCCCGACTGAGGCGATTGTATTGGGTGATCAATACGAAATGTCCTTTCATGATCGGCACTCTTCTATCTACACCAAAGAATTACTTCTCGAACCGGTAACCGGTGAGGTAAAAACTACCCCACAGGAAACCGAGCCTGGAATGTTTAACCGATCTGTGCCTGCGATGCAGGATCCAACGGATTAGGAGGGACCATATGCCTGTGATAGGAACTATTTTTTATGTCTTTTTGGGGATCGTAGCGATTGGTTCTGCATTAGGAATGTTGATTAATCGCAATGCGATCTACGCTGCATTATTTTTGGTTCTAAATTTTGCGACAATAGCTGTGTTGTATCTTGCCCTGGGTGCACCATTTATTGCCTTAACCCAGATTATCGTCTATGCTGGCGCCATCATGGTTTTGTTTCTGTTTGTGATCACTCTATTAGGTGCTGAGAAACTCCCCGGATATGAACCAATTAAAGGCCATCGGCTTGTCGCGATTGGGATGGCTCTGGTTTTTCTTGTTGAGCTGGCATTGTTTTACTTCGTTCGCAATCAGACAACCGGACCCATTCCGTTTCTCTCGGCAGAATTTGGCAGCCCGAAGAATATTGGGGTGGTGATGTTCACCGAGTATTTGCTGCCATTTGAGGTGGTAGCCTTTATATTGTTGTCCGCAACGGTTGGGGCGATCATGTTGACCAAACCTGATCGTAAAGTGCCTGTAAATCTACCTCAACAGCAGGATTAGGAGGGAGCATATGCCACTCAGTTATTTCTTGGGATTATCAGCCATCATGTTTACCATTGGGGTTTTGGGGGTGATTTTACGTCGAAATGCTCTGGTGATTTTTATGTCGTTGGAGTTGATGTTTAATGCAGCCAACCTGGTGTTTGTCACCTATGCCAGCTACTACCAGGTGCTGACCGGACAGATTTTTGTTTTCTTCATCATGGCAGTTGCAGCTGCCGAGGTGGCTGTAGGTCTGGCATTGATGGTGGCGATTTTCCGTACGAAACACAGTATTGATATAGATCAAATGAGCAGCCTGAAAGGCTAACAGGAGCATGCCGATGTTGTTACAAGAAACAGTGATGAATTCAACTTTTCAACTGGTGCCCCTGGTGGTTCTACTACCGTTGCTGGGTATTTTGCTGAACTGGCTGTTTGGGAAGCGACTGGGTGAGAAAGGGATTGGCAGTATTGCCAGTCTGGCAGCTGGTGGTTCTTTTGTTATATCCGTGCTTTTGGCACTGGCGCTTTTACAAAATCATGAAGGCGCTCGTGTTCCTTTATTTACCTGGATCTCTATAGGAACTTTTGACCTGAGCTGGGCTTTCCGGGTGGACACCCTTGCAGTAACGATGATGCTGGTTGTGAGCGGTGTAGGTACATTGATTCATATCTATTCGATCGGTTATATGCATGAGGATGTGCGCCACCAGGGTGACCCCGACCGCTTCCGCCGATTCTTCATCTTCCTCAATCTTTTCATTGCAGCTATGATGATCCTGGTCTCAGCTGACAACTTCCTGGTGTTATTTGTTGGATGGGAAGGCGTTGGCCTGTGCTCCTACTTGTTGATTGGATTCTGGTTTGAAAAAGGTGAGGGTGGATTGGGTAATGCCAAAGCAGCCAAAAAAGCCTTTACCGTAAACCGAATTGGTGATTTTGGATTATTAATTGCGATTTTTCTGATTTTCTGGAATTTTGGAACGCTGAATTTTGGTGAAGTGTTTGCGATGGTCCCGGCAGTTGCTGAGGGTCAGCCCGGACTATTGATGGCAATTACATTATTTATGTTATTGGGTGTCACGGGTAAATCTGCTCAAATTCCTTTATATGTGTGGCTGCCGGATGCGATGGCTGGCCCCACACCGGTTTCAGCATTGATCCATGCAGCTACCATGGTAACAGCTGGTGTTTATTTGATGGTCAGATCACAGGTGATGTATATGGCTGCGCCTGCCGCGCAGGAAGTGGTTGCCTGGGTGGGTGCGCTGACAGCTCTGTTCGCTGGTTTTATTGCCCTGGGACAATTTGATATCAAAAAGGTGCTGGCATATTCCACTATCAGCCAGTTGGGCTTCATGGTGGCAGCGGTTGGGTTGGGTGCTGAAGTGGCAGCCATGTTCCACCTGACAACCCATGCATTCTTTAAAGCGCTCTTATTCCTTTCAGCAGGTTCTGTGATTTTAGGAATGGAGCACGGGTTGGAAGCCGGAAACCATGGACATAGCGGCCATCATGACGATCCACAGGATATGCGCAATATGGGTGCCATTCGCAAAAAGATGCCGGTTACATTCGTTGTGTATCTGATTGGGGCATTAGCGCTGGCAGGTATTGCTCCGTTTGCCGGTTTCTTCTCGAAGGATGAGATTCTGGTAGCTGCCAATCAGGGTAACATGGCGATCTTTATCGTGCTGGTAGCAGCCGCTTTTCTGACCGCCTTTTATATGGGTCGTCAGGTATTGATGGTCTTCTTCGGTGATGCCCGTACCGACGCAGCCAAACACGCCAAAGAGAGCAGCCTGTTGGTGACGATGCCCTTGATGATTCTTGCGCTGCTTTCTGTGTTGGGCGGTGCTTTGAACCTGCCGGGTATGCATACGTTGGAACACTGGTTGGAGGAGACGCTCATCATTACCCACCCGGCTGAGTTCATTGTACCGATAGCAGTCGGATCACTGGTGGTTGCTCTGGTAGCGCTCCTGCTGGCTTATCTTGTTTATGGTCGAAAGCCTTTGGCAAACGCCAAAGCTGCCGATCCATTAGCAAAACGGCTAGGGGTCATCTTCCGCTGGATGAACCAAAAATTCATGGTGGATGAACTCTATCAGGCGGTGGTGATTGGCCCCTATCACAAACTGGCGGATTTCTTTGCCAATCCGGTTGATCTGGGTGTCATTGACGGTGTGGTAAATGGTCTGGGTTCTTTGACCACTTCATTTGCTGGTATGCTGCGAAAACTGCAGACAGGTTTTGCCCGCACGTACGCACTTTCGATTTTTGCGGGTTTGATTTTGATCCTGGTTTATATCTTAACCCGGATCTAGTTCGTGTCGGTAACACCATGATGGTGATGAGTACTTTCGAATTTTTGAAGAATGTTTGAGGACAGGTTATGGAATTTGGGATCAATCCCTTAGTGCTGATGACCTTTTTCCCGCTGGTGGGGGTGCTGGTTCTGGTATTTTTGGCACCACAACAAAAGAATGCAATGCGCTGGACGGCTATGGGGGCTTCTTTGGTGACATTTGCGCTTTCGTTGTGGGTGTTGGTGTTGTTTGACCCAACCAAAGCTGATAATTTACTGGTGCAGCAGTCCTGGTTCAGGCTGGCGGGTGTGCCCATTCAATTTCTGATGGGCGTGGACGGCTTGAGCATCTTGATGGTGCTGCTGACTACCTTCCTGACCCCTATTGCGATCCTTTCGACATGGAAAGCAGTGGAAGAACAGGTAAAAGGCTTTATGATCTTTTTCCTGTTACTGGAAGTGGGTATGTTGGGTGTTTTCCTGGCGTTGGATCTGGTATTATTTTATATTTTCTGGGAATTCACACTGATACCTATGTACTTCCTGATCGGGGTATGGGGTGGAAAGAACCGCATTTATGCTGCGGTCAAGTTCTTCCTTTTCACCATGGCTGGATCTGTGTTAATGCTGCTAGCGATCCTGTATCTGGGATTGCAGGCTGGCAGCTTCTCACAACCAGAGCTGGTGGCGAATCGCAGTTTGTTTGCCGGTGCGCAGATGCTGCTATTCCTGGCATTTGGGATCGCTTTTGCGATCAAAGTACCTGTTTTCCCACTGCACACCTGGTTGCCGGATGCGCACGTAGAAGCGCCAACAGCAGGTTCGGTCATTCTTGCCGGTGTCCTGCTAAAGATGGGTGCTTATGGCTTCCTGCGCTTTAATCTCCCGCTTTTCCCGCAAGCCAGCATTCAGGCTGCTCCAATTGTTGCGATTCTGGCGATTATTGGCATCCTGTATGGTGGTGCGGTGGCATTTGCACAGAAAGATATCAAGAAACTGGTTGCCTACTCCTCGGTAGCGCATCTGGGTTTTGTGATGTTGGGTATTTTTGCCTTGAATCCACTGGGTCTGGCTGGTGGCATATTGCAGATGGTCAACCATGGTCTGAGCACCGGAGCCTTATTCCTGCTGGTGGGCATGATCTACGAACGCCGGCATACCCGTGAAATGGATTCTTACGGTGGTCTCTGGAAGGTCATGCCGATTTATGCAGGCATTTCACTGGTAGTTGTGCTTTCCTCGGTTGGTTTGCCTGGCCTGAATGGCTTTGTGGGTGAATTCACCATACTGTTGGGTGCTTTTGGTTCGAAAGTTTTCGGAAGTCCCTGGTATGCCGGCATCGCAACGCTGGGTGTTATTCTGGCAGCTGTGTATTTGCTGAAGATGTTTGAAAAAACCTTCCTGGGTCCGATAACCAAAGAAGAAAATAAAAACTTAAAAGATATGAACCTGCGCGAAATCATCACCATGGTTCCTTTACTGGTTTTAATTTTCTGGCTTGGAATTTATCCACAACCATTCTTTAACCTGATCAACCCCGCAGTCGAACAACTGGTACAACTTGTTCAATCCGCTGCGTTAGTTCTGCATTAATGGAGCATGCTTATGACCAGAATGATTGACATTTACACAATACTCCCGGTGATGATCGTTGCAGGTTGGGCTTTGCTTCTCTTGGTGGTTGATTTATGGATCCCAAAAGGCCGCAAGGGGATCACAGCTTTACTGGCAGTCGTAGGCATGGCCATCGCGCTTGGGTTTGTTTTGGCGAGCAGCGGAAGCACGATATTGGGTTTCAACCAGATGGTTGTACTCGACGGATTCGCGAGCTTCATGCAGGTTCTTTTCCTGGTAAGCGGTATGGCGGCTGTTGCCCTGGCGTATGATTATGTGCAGCGTATGAACATCAACCATGGCGAGTTTTATGTTTTGATGATGTTCAGCATAGCCGGCATGATGTTGATGTCACAGGCGTATAACCTGTTGATGGTTTTCCTGTCATTGGAATTACTCTCGATCCCATTATATGTATTAACAGGTTTTGCGAGAACACGAACAGAAAGCGAAGAAGCTGCTTTAAAATACTTCCTGCTAGGAGCATTTGCCTCAGGATTTATTCTATACGGTACCGCGCTGGTATTCAGTGCCACCGGGCACCTGGATTTTGTCGGCATTGCTGCTGTGGTTCAGGCTGGCAGTGCCAACCCGATCCTGTTTTTGATTGGGTCAACGCTCTTACTGGTTGGCTTTGGCTTTAAGATTGCGGCAGTTCCCTTCCATATGTGGACGCCGGATGTATATCAAGGCTCTCCCACCCCAGTGACGGCCTTTATGTCGGTTGCCGTCAAAGCGGCTGGATTTGCTGCATTGATACGAGTTTTTCTCGTTCTCTTCCCGGGTATCAGCGAACATCTGACACCAATTTTATGGGTGATGGCTGCCTTGACCATGGTGGTGGGAAATATTGTGGCATTGGCACAGAATAATATCAAAAGAATGCTGGCTTATTCAGCGATTGCGCATGCCGGTTATATCCTGATGGCTTTTGTCGCCTTTGGAAATGGGGATGTGGTTCGTAATTCGGTGGCAGCCACCCTGTTTTATCTGGTAGCGTATGGCCTGACCAGCTTCGGTGCCTGGTCATTGGTGATCATGATTGAAAGAGAATTTGGCAAGGGGCTCATGCTGGATGACCTGGCTGGCATTGGAAAACTGTATCCGTGGCTGGGTGTCGCCATGCTGATCTTTATGCTGTCATTTGCCGGTGTGCCACTGACGATGGGCTTCTGGGGAAAATTTTACCTGTTCCGCACGGCCGTTCAGGCTGGTTACATAGGATTGGCGGTAATTGGCTTACTGACGTCTGTAGCGTCCGCATATTATTATCTGCGGGTGGTTGTCTATATGTTCATGAAACCGGGTGAGCCAAAATTGACACTCAACCCCTGGGTGTCATTTGTGATTGGTGTGATGGCATTGGCAGTCTTGTTGTTGAGCCTGGCACCCTGGACAATTCTGGAACTGGCATCCCGGGCGGTGCTGCTGTTGCAATAAGTGAATGAGGATTGAAAAGGAGCGAAGGTTTTCCTTCGCTCCTTTTTTTTTAGGCAGGGATGTGAGGAAGCAGCTTCCCGGCTTTAGGAAATGATCTGATTTGTTATAAACCAGATCTGTTTTTAACCTATCTCATAATCAAAGGGAACATATAAATAAAGATATTGGTGTTGAAAATTAAGCGTCCTTCAATGGTTGGATGAATTGGTTCACCCGTGGTGGAAGTTACTTCTGTTACATATTCAATCACCGCATCACGGACATAATACTGAGTATCTGCAACGATCTGATCAAGAGGCCATAACGTCTTTCCAGCATCACTGAAGTTACAGGCTCCCGCAGCCAGGTAGTTAACAGTTGAAACTCGGTAGTATGTATCAGCATCCGTGAAGTCCACATTTACGCCATCAATGCTAAGTGCGGTAACATTATTACCATCAGGCAAGTTAGGATTTAGGTCCCAGTACTCAATGTTGTTATCGGCATTAATATCCAGCATACAGGTGGTGTAATAAGAGTAGCCACCATATCCAGAAACATGCTTGTAATAATAGTAGTTACGGTAAGAGCGTTCCAGAACTGCTTTGAGTTGAGGTCCATTCATTTCCATTACGACCAATGAGTTTTCATATGGCATGGCATAGAACATATCGGAAACTTTCAACATGTAGGGAGTTGCGATTGTGGCAGTATCAGCAATCTTGCGTTTGTCCATTGCGCCGGAGAGATGGAAATCGACATCTATTCCAGAATCACGCAGCTTCCAAACCGAAGCATCTGCTTGTAAATTAGCGCCATTGGTTTCCTGGGTATATGCATCCACTGCATCAATCGGAATTGTAGTCTCACCAATTTCGGTATTGTTGTATGCAGATAACAAAGCTGCATATGGATCGACAATTGCCTTGATGGCTGCATCTTCGACTGTGTCAATGGGAACATTGATGTAACGGCCTGCCTGAGATACCACTTTGTAAGCACCTTTGGTTTCAGCTTTTGGCAGCACACCAATCACAACCACACCCAGATAGGTATTGTAGCGATATGCCTGTGTGACCAGTACCGGTGATGAATCTGGTGAGCCTAGAATGGTGGGCAAAAACTTGTAATCACCAAATCCAGTATTTGGAGCAGTATGACTATGAGATCCGATGATAACATCGATATCATCCACGCTTTGTGCCATAAAGGTATCCACATTTTCGTCCACTTCGACGCTGGCTGGGTTGGTGGTGAAGCCAATATGGGTAAGGGCTATGACGACATCATTACGTTGTGCCAACAAAGGTGCGTATTCGGCTGCAGTTTCGATGGGATTGGGGAAAGATAACCCCGGAATATTGGAAGGCAATTCGTAGCTTGGCACACGGTGATTTCCAATACCTAAGATGGCAACACGAACAGCTTCGTTTCCAACTGTTTTGGTTACATAAGGTAAGACTGGTATCTGGTCGATACCATAACTGCCATCATCAATGATGTTTGCCTGTAACATGGGGAAGTTCGCATCTGCCAAGGTGCTGAATACATCTTTTCCGAAGTTGTATTCATGGTTCCCTATGGTCATAGCGTCATACCCGACTGCATTGAAAGCTTTTATTAACGGATTAATCTGCATTGCAGGCGATAAGACTGTTCCATCGGAGGCATAACCCAACCCGGCAGATTTGAAGTAATACATCATGGAATCGCCCTGGATGTTATCCCCAGCGGTTACAAGTAAGGTGCGGGTGGGATTGTGCTGTCGTTCCTGTTTGATGAGGGTGACCAGTTGGGTGTAACCCTGATACGAGCCACTCTTCATTAAGCGACCGTGGGAATCATTATGATGCAGGATGGTGATAGGGATCACATCGCCGCCAGCATTGGTGCCGTTGCGGGTGACACGGCCATCCAGCAATCCATTACCTAATGGACCTTTGTAAGCGGAAGCCAGGTCTGAGTGGTTATTCGCAACCCATTCGTTGACCAGGTTGAGCATATCACCCCAATAGGTAATATTCTTGACATATTTGAACTGGATGAAGCCATCCTGCCCGGCAGGAGCCAGGAATTCGTTGGTGGCAATTTTGTAAGTGGCATTGGGGTCAATCGCTTTCCATTCATCAGCCATTTTGTCGTAATAGACAATGTCATAAGCGCCCCAGGCCCAGGGTTGTGGACCGGGGAGAGCATCGCTATAGCGATAAAATTGATGGCGGATACCTGCAATCGATAAAGCGCCTTTGAACAATGTTGCACTCTGATTTAGGAGATCGATGACCTGGGCACCAGTCATTTCTCCCACTACGGTTGCATTACCAAATGGTAAGATTTGGTACATCATACCGTAAGTAAGCATCATCGGATCGTGCGTCCAGACACCAGGTTGGCAATCTGAAGCTGTGCTGCTCCAGATATAGGTGCCGGGATTTGCGGGATCTTCCTTATCGCACCAATCGACGCGGATACCACCGGGATTATTGAAGACGAAATCGACATCGTTTTCGTCGATATTATCGGTGTTGAGCTGATAATACAGGGCATCTTGGATGAATGTGCCCATCATCCCATCGCCATCATAATTACGCAACAAGTCAGTTTGTGCATAACCGACTGGTGTGTTGATCAGCTCCAGATAATCTGGGTCTGTGGCATAAGAGGTAACTAAAGCATCAATGGTGGGATCCTTTAATCCAGTTGTGGATACTACCAGTTTTGTCCAGACAATATTGACTGCACCAGTATCTGGATTATAAGTGATATCTGCCCGACCAACTTTTCTTCCGGCATAATGTGCCTGCACCACGGTGGTGGAACCGACCACTACCGCTGCTGCAATATCGGTATGACTGTGACCGCCGATGATCAGATTTACTGGTTTTCCAGCATCATTCAGCATTTTTGCCAGAGTTTGATCACCATAAACGGTGAATCCATATCCATAACCACCATCGGCCCAACCGTTATGGCTGAGCACTACCATCACATCTGCACCAGCGGCTTTCATCTCATCATAATAATGGATTATAGAGGTTGCTGGATCTTTGAAACACAAGCCTTCTGTAGCTTCAGCAATTGTAATGTAAGGTGTTTCGACGGATCCTACACCAATGACACCCACCTGAACAGAACCTTCTGCTGTTGCCATATCAATAATCGTATAGGGTTCGATTGTATATGTTTCGGATGGATCAGCCCCAACGAGGACAGCTTTATCCCAACCTGAGCAGGAACCACCTACTTTGGCGGTGATATTGGCTGCCACAAAAGGAAATGTGGAACCTGGTAGCAGATCATCAGCTGCCTCTGATGCGCGTTTTGCAAGGACGGCCTGACCCCAATCAAACTCGTGATTACCAAACGTGGCAACGTTATAGCCAATTTGTTTGTAATAATCGATGGTTGGAAGACCTTGTTGAATGTTGGAAAGCAGTGAACCCTGCATGATGTCTCCGCCATCCATCACTAGAACATCACCGGCTCCTTCTATCGATCTTACGTTATTAATCACATAGGCTACTCGGGCTGCACCGGGGTTTGATCCTGCAGACTCGAGATTACCATGAAAGTCATTGGTATGCAGGATGGTAAATGTGATTGGGGTAGCAGCCATTACGGTAGATAATGGCATAGGCAATACCAGAGCAAAGATCAGACAAATTGCAAAAATTGAATAGACTATTTTTTTCATTATTATCCCTCCAAAGGATTCCTCAAATTGTTCAACATGAACCAAAAATTTAGAAAAAACAAAAAGATCGATACACCTCCTTTTCATTAACCGGCAAGCAAATAAGATCCAATTAAACGGACGGGTTTTCCGACACAAATAAAAGAGACCTGTTGTTGGGTTGATAAATTTGAAAACTTAACAATAAAGCCAGGTTCAAACCCACCTTTGGTGACTTGCAACCTCAAACGTACAAAATCCCTCTAGAGCTCAAAGAAAGAGGTTTATAAATCAGAAAAGTTGTGTGGAGCCTGAAAAGAATGGAACATAATGTTACTCTTATTAATGCATGAATCTAACGAAAAGTCAACAATGAAATGATTAGAATAAAAAGTAATGACCAATTGTATTAGAATTATTGGGATAATTGACGGTTTTTGTTGACAATGTGTGTGAAATTTGCTACTATCTTTATACCGAAGTGGGCTATCTCATCGTTGGGGTTATTATTCATCTGTAAATTTCGGTTAATCAAAGTAAGTTATTTTTTGATTGGTAGGTTAATCGTAATATTTCTGTCCCGGAACTACCCCTTATCCGAGACATAACCAGGAAACTGCGCTCAATTAAGCAGCGCAGTTTCCATTAATTGCCAGAAAGTTTGCATTGCGGTATAATTTGGGTGCAATTGCCCTCGTAGCTCAATGGATAGAGTGCCTGACTTCGAATCAGTTGGTTGGGGGTTCGAGTCCCTCCGGGGGCACAATGAAAGCCGGTCGTATGATTGGCTTTTTTTATACAAGTGTGGGTTGCCAACCCTCCTTTCAAGCCTTTCGGGTGCATGTGATCCGCCACCTAACCTCAAGTTTGAACTGATTAATATTAATTCGGTTGTAAAAATGTCAAAAATTCGGTTTTTTCCTTTACCATCATAAAATAAAAAAATCTCAAACCAGCCAACTTTGTAGCTGTTTATCTGATTTTCCCGATTATATTTTCCACGAAAACCTGGTTGTCACCGAATGTACCGAAGTTTGCCTCAGGATTATCTGACATACTTATATCGTCAACAAAAACACTAGAAATGTAAGAATTATTAGTAGTAACTTCAACGACTAACTCAACTGGTGATTCGTAAGTAGAGAGATCAAATGCAAATTCTCTCCACATTTCAAAGTTGCCGTAATATGAGAGGGGTAAGGTTAATTTTTCTCTTCCATTAAATGATAATCGGAAATAATCGTTTTCACCACTATCAGAAGAATAAGTCCAAATCCATATGTGCAAGAAAGGTTTTCCTGGAGATAGCTTTATTGATTGGGAAATTCTTGACGTCTCATTATTATCCCCACCTAACCAGGCAATCCAATCACCACTATGAGGATAAACTCCGTAAGGATAACCTGCATTTACGATCAAATCCCAACCTTTACTTGAATATTCTTTCCATGATCCATCTTGACCTTCTTCAAAATCACCATTGAGGATGGGACTTCGATAATCTTTAGTAATCATTGGAAGGAAGATATCAAAATCTTCTTTTAAATATCCAGAATCAATTGTTGAATAATCAGAACAAATTTCATCTAATGTTTGACACGCTTTCACCCAATAATAATATTCTTTTTCGATATCAACATTCGTATCGTTAAAAGATAATCCTTCTACCAAATCAGCGATTAATGATGATGTATTCAGGTCAGCAATTTCATTTCGATACACCTGGAAATAATCCGCTCCCCCAACACTATTCCACGATATATTAATTTTATAGTTATATTCACCATCACTCGCGACTACCCCTGAAGGCACAGCTGGTAAATTTGTACCTGTTCCACGCCACCCAGAATCAGACAAAGAATAATCTGAACATCCAGACACATTACATGCTTTTACCCAATAATAATAAATCAAACCCTCAGTCAGATAATTATCATAGTATAAGTTAGAAAAAACACTGCTGGTGTGCAAATATGCAGTATCCAACGAATCGATCGTATTTCTGTAGATTTTGTAATACTCAGGATTATCAGAATAATCCCAGGACAAAATTATTCTAATAGAATCTGTTCCATCAGTTGCTTGCAGGTTGGTTGGAATTCCAGGTTTCAGGTGTATTAATGAATTGATAGCATTACCTATATCAATTCGTGGAAATCGTAGATGATTTCTAGTATCCAGAATCGAAACTCCTGAATTTTTTAATCCGTACAAAGCTTCATCTATGGTAGCATCTGGTTTCGCATCCTTGATTAATGCAAAGGCAGCAGCAACATGAGGGGCAGCCATTGATGTACCACTCGCGCTCGCAAATTGGTTATTAGGTATGGTGGAGTCAATAAAATTCCCAGGTGCAAGCAAATCAAGGAAGGGAGCGCTATTAGAAAAACTAGCTACTGTGTCATTGTAAGTACTTGCTCCTACACTAATAACTGAACTAATACATGCCGGACTACTAATTTTATTCCTTTCTCCTTCATTTCCAGAAGCTGCGATGGTTGCGATACCAACGCTTCTCAATAAATCAACAACAGCCTTGTAAGAAGAATAATAATCATCACAAATTGAACTATAAGATTCGTAACTTCCTAAACTTAGATTAACAGCAGCAATATTATAGATTGTATGTAAATCATAAATTCTCTCAAGACCTTTTATTTGATCAGATGACCAACTTCCTATAGCGGTATCATTTATACGGGAGAATACTTGAACTGCTATTAAATTTGCATCCTTTGCGATTCCAGTTAGATTTCCATTAGTTGATGCAACAATTCCAGCCACATGTGTTCCATGGTCACAAAGGCCAATCGGGCAATTGCTAATATATGGCAGAGCAGAATCTGTGGCTGTACTTTTGCTAACTCCATTAGGACATAGACTCGTTGTTGGTGGATTTGTTGAAAGGCTTGTAGTTGAATAACAAGCCTCCGAAACAACCTTTCCTTCCAAATTGTAATGATTTTTATCTACTCCGGTATCTAAAATTGCTACCGTTAGACCAGCCCCTGAATAATCAGGCCAGATATTAAAGGCATTGATCAACATTGCACTTTTATCTAACTCAGATTTCATCAAAACATCTTCTTCAATTCCCACAATTAGCTGCGAGTTCAATAAACCTTCAATTCCAATCTGATTTACTTCGATTGCCATAAAAGGAATGTGATCATATGTATGTATTACTCTTATGTCTGTTCCTCTTAACTCGTGCATTAATTTATCTTGTGCATCCTGTATATCAAATGTGGACATTTCAGCTTGCTGTTGTTGAGCTGGTACATTGAGCTTCACAATCAAACGTAAGTACTCTTGTTTTTCGAGTTTATCTATTAATTTTTCAACTACCAGGGGGTTCTTGCCATCAATTTCAAGGTTTTTTTCCTGTGCGTTGACTGAGTTAATTCGACCTTTGAAAGTCAGGAATATCATCGTAAATAGAATGATTAAACTAATAACTGTTTTTTTATTAGGATTAATTTTTACCACCCTGATCTCCTTAGATTAATATAAAAATTAATTTGTGAAATTATTATATACAATATTTTGCGATTGTAAAATAAAGTTGTGGGCGGTTGCTTACCCACCTTCACCCGTAAAGTCAAATCATTACCGTTTTACGAATGCATTTCCCCCCCTCCCCGTATAGGCAAGAGCTTGCCACATCCCTCTAATCCCACCCATCCAGACGCATAATCGAATTCCTTTCCAATCGTGAACGCCAAAACTGTAGGGGCGCAAGCAGGCGGTAAAATACACCGAGCTTTCGAAAGTTACATCGCTCCGGCGTTTAGATTGGAGCATCCTTGTTAATGCAAGCTCATCTCTTGCTGGAGAGGCTTCAGATACCGTCCGATCTCTATGAAAAAAGGGAGAGGGGATCAAATCTACGTCAAAGACTTATTGCGTTAAGGGTGCGTCCAGATTCACCCTCACCTCCCTGACCGGTGTTCTTTTCCTCTTTAGCATATATTATTGTTTTAAATATACAAAGGTGCGTCGCTGACGCACCACATCTGGTTTTGACGCAAAGGCTCAAAGGACAAGAAAAGACGCAAAGGATAATTGGTGGGGGATCACGAAGGTGGGGGAGAAGCATTCGGAGATTAGGTTGGATTTTGGTGTGGGGCAAATTCCGAATGCTTCACCCTTTTTTTTGTGGTTGGAAGTCGTCAATGAATGCCGTAAAACAATAAACACCGATTCGCGAATAGCCGTGAGTTAAAATTCGTTTATTCGCTGGCTTTTTATTCGTTGACGGCTTCTCTCTGATGCATCCAGATCTGACGATCCAGACATCTTGGTGTAAGGTTGGGGAAGTCTCTGACCAGCTCAGCTTGTGCGGCGAACAGCAGTGTCTTACACTCGTCTATGCTCAACTCCCGGTGCAGAGTGGGGTAGTTGGGCATGGTTGGCTCCTGAGTTGGTTTGGGTATGGGTAAAGCATTTGACTTAGGAAAAATTAAACGAGCAGGCAGACTAATTTAAGCATTGGAAACCGTATGTAGGCAATCAGATCAAATGCTTTACCCTTTTAACACCGAGACGGATAGTTGTTCCGTGTGTGGAGCCAGTTCCTTCTCACAGCCGGGTGATGCCGAAATGCTCGCAGAAACGTTTGACATTGTTTCCGAAGGATGTGGATGTGTAATTGACGCCAATGGAAAAAACGGCATCGATGATGCAGAGCGGAAGGTTGTGCTAGCCCATCTTCCGCCTGGATGAGGTTTGAAAGGTCTAGTTTGGTTTTGCAATAGGTTACTAAATTATGAGTTTCTGTTTTGGTGATCATGAATTGCCTTCTGGGATAAATGGATGGTGGGTTTCGAAAACGCTACTACAATTTAATTATAGTAATATTACAATTATGGCTTCAATCGTGTGATTTGCCGATATACTTCAGAAAAGTAAGAAGGATACTCATTTAATAAAATGAAAATCTTTTCTAAATACTTTTTTGATTTAATTTTCTTTAATAGAAATTCTTTGGAAAAATTTTCCGAATCATCATCCAATAAAATTGACATTTCTTGACTAAGAACCCTATCAACAAAACCTAATTCATAAAAAATAATACTTAATTCGTTTTGTAAACCATACTTTAATTGTTTTTGGCTAATTTCAAATATTTTTTTTAATGTTTCATTATTTGAATATATGGAAAAGTAGTAATCAATTATTGCACCTAAAATAATTGAACCTTCATATGAAAAATAATTATCACAAATGTCAATAATGTCTTCCAATTTGTAAGAAAAATTTCTTGAAATTGTTTTATATTTTATCCCATTGGTTTGCAAAAATTGAAAAATATCAAAATATGATTCTCCATTTATCCACTTGAAAAACATTTCTTTTTTTGCTTCAATTTTTGAACAATTTTGGAACGACTGTTTCGAAATCATCCTCGTAATAAATGACCAACTTAAATTGAATAATTCCTCTGGATTCCTTACTTGTGAAATGAAATCTTCATTCTCAACTACCCACTTTTCTATTTCAAGTGATTTATTCAAACCAAACAAAGTTTTTCCGAAGACAACTCTTTTTCGGGAATCAGGTACTTTTATAAGAATGTTTTTAGCAAGAGATATGAACAACTCACTTAAAGATTCTTTTTGATCTTCATTGGCAATTGAATATGCTAATGTTTTCTTGGATAATTTTTCGATTTCAATTAAATATAACTCTTCATTGTTTATTTCATTTTCATGAGCAAGAATGTAACTTTCAATATTTTCAAATATATTTATGATAGATGATAAATTCTTTTTGATTTTCAGAATTATGTCACCTTCAAATGTATAAGCTTCAACAATTTTTTCAAGAATTTCATTAGGAAAATCAATATATATTTTAGCAATTTCTGAAGGGTCAAAGTAAAGATAATAACCATTTTCATCAATTAATGGTGAAAATAAGGAAAAAATCTTACTACTACAAGGTTCCGAAAACACTGGGTCTAAGAGTCTCTTAACATATAGCCACTCAATGGTTTTATTATCAAAAATAAGATTATTCGTAAAAATAATAGTGCCTTCAGTATGAAATCCAGATCTTCCAGTTCGGCCAATAAGATTTTGAAAATCTCTAACTAAAATCCTCTCTCCTGCTTGAAAAGTAGTAGGTATTAATAAGTATTTAATGGGTAAATTTACTCCTTGTGCCAGAGTCGATGTACAAATGACAGCCTTAATATCTCGATTATTTAAGGCATATTCAACGCACAACCTTATTCCTTGAGGAATTCCATTATGATGAGAAAAAATTCCTATATGGGCAATTTTTGTTGCGATATAATCTACACCAAAATTTTTATTATGTAAAGCAACTAATTTATTAATTTCTATTATTTTTGAACTTTCCAAAACTTGGGTACATTGATATCCTCTTTTCATAATATCTAAAATTCGTGCACCAATGGTATTGACTGATTTTTTTAGACCACAAAAAATTGCCACACTTCCCTGATTAATAAGCCTGAACAATAAAAATATAGCGATATCATTTTTATCGTTCCTTTTAGGAAAAAATCTATTATTTATCTCTCTTGGAAATTTTCGCAATAATGTTTGCTGGAACAATTTTGGTACAAAAAACTCTTCTTGATCAATGTCCTCTGGATCAACAAAAACCAAATCTCCTAAATTTGATAACCATTTAGTAAAGGCTATATTTCTATAAGTTGGTAATAAATTTATTCCTCCTTCAATTACTGTGCCTTCAGATTTAGTTAGCCAATCATTGATTTGATCTGCATTACTAATTACAGCGGAAATTAAGACAATCTGAATGTTTATAGGAATAAGTTCTTTTAATGAAGTGATAAGCAATTCATATGTTACTCCTCGTTTATTATTGTCAAATTGGTGACCTTCATCAAAAATTATTAAATTAATATTTCTTGCCAAATTTTGGTCATGCCTCATTACATACAATAGTTTTTCGGGAGTAACTATTAATATTTGGTTATTATTAATAAATTTGTTTGGATTGAAATCAATTTGTAATACGTCACTAAGTTCATCAATTGAAATATCATCTTCACTAAAAGCTTTTGAAAAATCCCTTTTAATTTCGTGACATAAAGCTCTAAATGGAGCAATCAATACAACTAGATTCACTCTGTTTGATAAGAATCCACTTCTAATTATTAGTTCTGTTGCCTTTGTTTTTCCTGCACTTGTAGGCATTTGTATTACACCTGATACCCCGTTGTAGAATCCTTTTACGCCTAATAACCTTTGAGCTGGCCATAATTCCTTTATGAAATGTGGTTTATTAATTTTTAGTTTCCAATCATCAAAAGAAATTCCAGAATACAAAGGAAGCAATTTTCTTGATGAATTTGAGATCCTCTTAATTATTACTGCACCAATAAGATCAATGAATAATATCTCTCTTGAGTTTCCATCCTTATAAATATTTTTTCTAAATTCTAGGTAGGAGTTCTTTAGCACAGATTCTTCGGTTTCACAGCTATAATACGAAATAACCATATCAGAAATTTTGTTTATGATTTGGTAGTGATACTTATTCATTATTTGTATTGAATTAGAATAATCAAATTTTAAGAGCCATACTAATAAATTTTCTAAACCATAACAACCAAGATCCAAATTAGCTATGCTTAATTTTGATGCTAATACATTGGAACTACCAGGTTTATCAACAAGATAATATGACGCTGCCCCAATCAAATACAAATATTCATTATTGATTTCATCAAATTTCGCTTGCCTATAGGCATCAAAGAATTGTGTGGCAAAAATTAGATGTTTTTTCGTTTCTTCAACCTTTTTGAGGTCTGGATCATCTTCTAATAATAGAGAAGCCATGTCACCTAATAATCCAATAGTTAGAATGAATAAACTGGATGGGTGTTCATAAATATGAATATGATCTAATAATGGGATTTCAAACTCAAACATTTTTGCTTTTGCTCTAGTTATTTTTAATTTAAATTGAGAATTTTTTTCAGGCTTCATTTGCAGCTCTTTTATATAATTCATGAATTAAATCCATCATATTTTTTCCATGAACAATGATAAGAGATAGATTTTCCTGGTTGGGATGGTTAGATGTGGTTTTTCCTGTGTTTATTTCTCTTTTTAATAATGTACTAACAATGAATGCTGCTGCACCGTTTCGTAATTTGTAAGGATTATCATCAAAATTTTGGAAACGGCTAATTTTTTCCTTATTTTTTTCTAATCTTTGTTTGATTGAATTTAGTGATTCTGCTAAACGAATATTAAAATCTTTCCCTGAATCTTTAATCGCTTTTTGCAAAATTGATTCGTTTAGTTTTCCGGTATATTTTGACTTGACTTCCCAAGTAATTAATTCATCTTTTGCAGAAAACTTGTGGGAATGGAAAAATTTAAAACCGATTATATCTACACCTTTAGTCGATTCGTTTCTTCTTACTTTATCTCTATAACGGGTTCTTGGTACCCAATACCCAAGAATATATTCTAAATAATCTGAAATCAATATTTCACTAAAATCACCAGCTCTTGTTAATGGGCCGGGATATGATGATTTATCGGGAAATTTAATTTTTTCAAGATATTCTTTCCTCGTAAGGTTAGTTCCGTCTCGTAATATATCAATTTCATTATCTAGGCAATAGTGATTTCTAAAATGGCAAGCCCATGAATTTAAAATTTTTTCATCATAAACATAATCAAAAATAAATATTCGTATGGTTTTTCCTTCTTCAGTTTTTATTTCTTCACCAGTGTCTTTGAACCAATTAAGATGATCAGAGATAAAATTCATAAAACCTCAAATACCCAACAAAGTTGTTTATGTGCATCATACCTACCCTCTCCCCACTCCATACAACTCCCTCTGAAACCCAATAAACAACTCCCGGATCATTCTCACATCCCCCAACATCCTGATAGCATCATTTATGGTGAAATACTTAATCTTCAACAAATCCGGCAGCTTCTCAACTGCGAGTTCCTCCACGCCGCTTTCAATATACTGCGAAAGCACAAATTCGATGAATTCTTTTTCCTTTTGAGTGAGGGTTCTGAAGATCGATGTCTGCGATTTGGCGACACGTGTTTCCCGTGAGATCGGCGGATCAGCAAAAGAGATGTATTTGAGGAAGATCAATCCCAGCACGACGTGCTTGTATTCGGAAGCGTCCATGGTGCCGCGCAGCTTGTCTGCCGCCGACCAGAGGCGTTCTTCAAAACCGAGATTGGAACCCGATCCGTTGGCCATATTTTTTTCTCCTTGTGGGATTGGTTCGATTGCTCTCCCCCGTCGCATGGATAGGGACATGCTCTTAAATATTATAGGAGAAAATTGACTGGAGTGCTACAATTTTTGCGGAATTGTTAGGAAGTTGGAGGGCGGGGGACTCACACCATAAACCTCGCTGGTAAATCCGGGATTTGACTCAAGAAATTCCGCCAGAAGACACGTTTATGTTCGGGCAGGGTTTTCCAGATGATATAGCCTCCCACAATCAGGGTGATTATAACGACAAATTTTGGGATTCCACATTTACACATAGTTGCTCCTTTCGTGATTAATCATCCTGGGCGATGAGTTTGGAGGCGATCCATCCGGATGCAATCGTGGTGGGTACACCGCCACCGGGATGGGTGGAGGAACCTGCCAGATATAAGCCGCCGATGCTCTTGGAACGTGCTGCGGGACGGAAGACTGCCTGGGCTGCCAGGTCCTGTTGCAAACAGTAGATCGCTCCTTCGGGCAGCATGAGATGACGCTCGAAGTCCAGCGGGGTGGCGCAATCGGAGAAGACGACATGCTCTTTCAGTCCCGGAATGGCGGTTTTGGAGAGGTTTTCAATGGTGCGTTCGATGAAATGCGGTTTTTCGGCATCCCAATTGGTATCACGCAGGGAATAACCACCTTCGGGGATCAGGTTAAGAAGGTGATGTCCATCAGGTGCCAGGGTAGGGTCGGTATGGGTCGACCAGCAGATCAGTCCAAAGTTCTTCTTCGCGAGAACACCTGCTTTCAGGAATTCAAAGTAGTGTTTGTTCAGTTCTTCGGGTGAGATGGCGATAATACTGTGATGCGCTTCGAGAGGTGGTTCGTAGTCCAGGGCGACGTACACCATCGGCACGGAGATGGAGTATTCATAGCTCTTCAATCCGCGCACAACCATGGACGACAGATGTTCTTCGCCGATCAATTTGAGATACAGGGTTTTGGCGTTGATATTGGAAACGACTTTGTCGCAGGTGATCTCGCTGCCATCTGCCAGTCTCACCCCAATGGCTTTGCCATTTTCCACCAACACTTTGGTCACATGGCTGTTTAGCTGTACCTGCATTCCCCTCAGTTCCCCAAGACGCTGCAATGCCAGTGGGATCTGGATCATGCCGCCTTTGGGATAGTAGATCCCAACATGTTCGGTGTAAGGTACCATCGCGTAGGGTCCGGGAACAAGAGAGGGTGGCAATCCGAAGTAGAGCGCTTCATACGCCATGGTTTTAAGAACAGTATCGTTTTTGAAATACCGCTCCAGAACACTCTGGTAGCTGGTCAGGAAAACAGGCAGGAATTTGAGAAATTTGGGATTCTTTTTGATCAGCTTGGCCATATCCTGCAGGGTGCTGGCAGGCTCGCAAAAAAAGGTGTCCAGCGTGACATCCATGAGTTCCTGTGAGAATGCGCTGAATTCCTTCCACTTTTTGCCATCTTCCGGTGAAATTTTGCTGATGATTTCTCCGGTTTTTTCGGCAGAGAGGGGATAAGTGATCCGTTCTCCATTTTCAAAGATGAAGGACATGATCGGATCACAGGAAATTAGATCCATCTCTTGTTGCAATGTGGTGCCTAACAGGTTGAAGACCTTTTCGATGGGTTGGATGATCTCCACAATCGATGCACCTACATCAAAGGTGTAACCGTTCTTCTCAAATGATGAGCAGCAACCACCTACACGCTCACTTTGTTCCAGCACCAGGACTTTGCGACCTTGATGCGCCAGTAAGGCACCGGAGGAAAGCCCTCCCAAGCCACCACCGATGACAATGACATCATAATCTGACATATTTACCTCCGGGGTATTAAAAATGATCCGAACCTGTTAGGAAAAGGAACAACGGGCTGCCATGAAGCGGAGATGGGTGTATGGATACCGGTAATGATGGAGAAGCTGGTAAAACCACCAGTCAATTAATTCTAGTGATTTAATTCACTAAATGCAAGAGGGAGGTAGGTGCTAGGGGTTTGGTTTTAGGGATTAGGGGGGAATTGACCCACTTAAGATATAACATCCGGGCACCTGGTCTTTACAAGCTCATGAACTCATGAACTAATGAACTTATGAACTAATGAACTAATGAACTAATGAACTCATGAACTTTTTCTATTTTGCCCCAGAAACATGTGCAATTGTGCGGCGTGCTCCTGCACATGTCGCAGCGTATAGAGCAGCTCCTCACCAAACGGCAGATCTCCCCAGGCGAAGGAGCATATCCGGTTAGCCTGTTCAGGGGTGAGCGCTTCGATGGTTTGCCTGCATGTGTGTCGACATTGTTCCAGGTAACCGAGTAGCTCTTCCCGGTTATACACGCGTGGCAGGGTTTCGTTGTCTTTCATTTCAACCAGATCGAAGGGAGTCGGGGGTGTGAAGCCTTCTTCTGCGCCGGTTAAGTAGAGATCCAGCCAGAAGAGGGTATGGTAACAAAGGTACCAATAGGAGGAAAATCCTTTTGCCACCCATTGATCGGGCTCGTCCTCCCAGAGCTGCATTTCCCAGAGTTCATCCGGGCAATCCCGTAGAGCATTGCCAATGGAGTCGATCGCTGCACTAAATTGCCGCCAAAGCATCTGTTTATCTATGATTTCCATTAATTTTTCCTTTAATCTCAATTTTCTTTACAACCGAAATTCAAGTTGCACAGTTACCTCATCATCAACATCCAGATTATCAGCATCACGAACAATCTTTTTGATGGGAACTAAATAGTGTCCATCTTTAGGAAATAAGGAAGTCGTAAACTCGGTATTCCCAATCCTGACCGTCACCGGAATCACACCCCAGCCATACGTGATGATGCTCGAAACGGATTTGATCGCCTGGCTCTGGTCTGTGGGTACAGTGATGAAGTAAAACGGTGATGGTCCGCGCCAGTAAATGATTTTCTCTGTGAATTTGATGATCATAGGCAGAGTATAGCAAAATTGGAAGGAGTGGAAATTGGGATGTATAGGTTAGGGAAAAGGCAAAAGCCGAAAGGGAAAAGAAAAAAAGTAGTTAAGTAGTTGAGCTCTTGAGCGGTTAAGGAAATTGCCTTCAATAAATAGATTGCTTTTCCGAAAAATAACACAAATTCAATATTTCGGATATAATTCAAATTCGCGAATAGTGTATACTTAACGCGAATTTGGAGGTAAATATGAATTCAAAGGGTTTTACTGAACGGCTTAACGAACGTATCAACACTCTCTCCGAAGGTACACCTTTTGTTGCGAGTGATTTCGCTGATATTACGGATTCACAAACAATTCGCAGACTTTTAAAAAAACAGGTAGATAATGGAGAGTTGGAACGGATAATCCCTGGTGTGTTCTATAGACCTAAGAGGAGCAAATTGTTAAATGAAACGGTTCCGGCAGATCCTAATCAGGTTGCAGAAGCGATTGCAAGATCCAAGGGCTGGAAAATCACGGCAAGTGGAGAGACTGCACTCAACAGACTCGGTTTATCGACTCAAATTCCAGCCACCTGGACATATATAACTGATGGTCCATACAAAAATTACGAGATAAACAGTGCTAATTTAAAATTCAAACATACAACCAATAAGAACTTGGACGGGCTTTCTCCATTATCTCGTTTAGTCGTACAGGCATTAAGTACACTAGGAAAAGATCGTATAACACAGGATATCGTTATGTTCCTTACTGACCGATTTACGAAAGAAGAGAAGATAAATCTTTTAAGAGAAACAAAGAGAGTTACGGAGTGGATTCGTGACATTATTGTGCGGATTTGTGAATGAGGTATATAAGAGATGCTAAAAATTGCAAAAGCTGAAAGGCAGGAAAGAACAGAATTATTTCAAATTGTTTCTAATGAAATGGGTGTTCCTGCTGTAATTGTTGAAAAAGACTTTTGGGTCTGTTACATTTTGGATTATTTATTTAATCGATCGGAATTCAAAAACCAGCTTATATTCAAGGGTGGTACTAGTTTATCCAAGTGTTACTCGATAATCAATCGCTTCTCTGAAGATATTGACCTTATCCTTGATTGGAGGGAAATTGGTTATTCCATTGATGAACCATGGAATGAGCGAAGTAACGCCAAACAAGACCGCTTTAAATTGGAAACAATTGAGAGAACCAATGCCTATTTATCGGAAAAATTCGTTCCGAATGTATATACCGACCTTTCTAATGAATTAGGATATGAAATCAAGATTTACCCTGCCAAGGAAGAAGAAACGGTAATAATTGCTTATCCAAAAGAATTTCAATCTTCAGCCACACTCGATATAATTCGGCTTGAAATTGGACCCCTGGCAGAATGGGCTCCTGCTGAAAGTGTAAATATTCAATCATACCTGGCAGAGTATCGACCAGCCTTATTTAAAAATCCTCAGTTTAATGTCAGAACCCTAAAACCTGAAAGAACTTTCTGGGAAAAAGCTACAATTCTTCATCAAGAAGCAAATCGTCCAGATTCAAAACTGATGCCTACACGGTACTCTCGCCATTATTATGATATGTATCAGTTAGGTCATTCATTTGTGAAGCACTCTGCGCTTGAAAATCTACCACTACTGGCTAAAGTAGTGGCTTTCAAAGAGAAATTTTATCGTTTGCCATGGTCAAACCTCTTGGAAGCTACTCCAGGGACCTTTCGTCTGGTCCCGCCACCATATAGAATGAAAGAGTTGATAAATGATTATTCATCGATGCAGCAAATGCTTATTGGCAGTTTTCCAACTTTGGAGAAAGTTATTGATTACCTGCGGGAATTGGAATCGGAAATCAACCAATCGCAAGGGTAAATCTTCATTTCTGTACCACACTAGCTAAATCTGAGAGGTTTCTGATAAAGCTTGGGAAACTTTTTTACTCTCATATGTTGGACAGTATAGGTTAGGAAAAAGGCTAAAGTCGAAAGCTTAAAGGGAAAAGGGAATTGTGTCTTTTCAGCTTTCAACTTTGGGCTTTAAACTAATTCCTCTTGACTTATTAGAACAATTATTCTATAATAAGTTGAACAAAAAAACCTGCACCTTAATAACTTAATATCAGATCAACCAACTCAGTGTTTACCTCTAGAGCTATTTTTCCTCATCTCCTCACCACCCAAATGAATTGTTTCGAATTGTTTTTGAGAAACAATTCCCCACCCCAAATTTGATACCTATAAGTTTCGAATGCTTCATCCGAAATGGTCGCTGTGAATTAATTCCTCGTAGAACCATGGATGTTTTCTAGGATAATTGTGATTTTGTCAATTAACATAGAAAACTCAAAACTCCCGCACCGCCTCCACTTTCAGTGGTGGGTAGACCTGCTGTGCCACAGGTGGCATAGAGTTGTAAACCCAGTCAATCGTGACCACGCCACTGGGAATGCCTCCCACGGCTTGAATGCCTTCAAAATCCCCACGCATGAGCACGGTTTCCATCGAGAAGGACATGCCGAAGACGGCCATGCGCACACCTGCCGGGATTTTCTTTAGTTCATTGGAGTAGGCTCCCAATGCAAATACAATGCGGTTTGAATCCAATGCCTGCGTCTGGATGACCGGGAGAACAACCGGGAAGCCGTCCGTATCCATATAGCTGATGAACTTGAGGTTATCGAGCTTGTTGAACAGGCTGTGAATCCAGGGGTTGAGCACTTTGGGTTCGTTATTTTTCTTTGCCAGTGTGCGCGCAAGTATGGTTTTGACAGCGGCAAAAATCACCTGGCTCATCGGGAGTGCCATGCGTCCGCTCTGGCTGACCAGATCCATATAGTAGACAGTGTGCACGCCGAAGTAAGCATTGTACCGGAACATCGCCAGGTTATTGTAGTTCTCCATCTCAGGTCCCTGTCTGGCATTGTGGGTGTACCTGGCTTTCCCCATCCACAGTTGTTTATCCAGCGACATAATCAGGAATCCACAGTTGGGATTTTCGAGGATATAGCCTTTGCTCAGGCCCTCGGTGAATTGTCCCCAGACCAGTTTGTCTGGTGCGTAGGGACGGATGGAGGACAGCATCGTGAGGTGCGGTTCTCCCTGCGGCGTGATAGTTGCCAGCAACCCGACTTTGAGTTCCACATCCAGATCGCGAATATCTTGTTCGGTAAACAGGTTCATTCTATCCTCCTACTTCAGCTTGTACCCGGGTTGCACCGGTGATGATGATTTTTTCGTGCGGGAATGGGCTTGCCAGGACCCAGGCGTAGCGTTCGTTCAATTGGGATTGGGTGTAAAGTTGCGTTTCTTCAAACTGCCATTGCATCCCAAGGCGGCGGTATTTATCGCGGCAGAGGTTGTTGAAGGCACACAATTCCCAGCGCTCGACGTAACCATCCAGTTCCGACGCCAGAAAATTACCGATTGAGAACAGATTCAACGGCATGTCGGTGGCATCCGGGATGAGCGGGGTACGAATCCAGAGTTTTTTAAACCCTCCAGAGGCACGCATGTAGTCACGCACAAAAATCAGGTTTCTCAAAATCGGTTCATTGTGCTGACCGGTATGATCCTGATGGGCATGTGGATCCATCAGCTTCAGGTCGAATAGCACCAGATCGGTATAAGGCAGCACCTTCACAAATTGGCTTTGGGATACCATGCCACAGGTATCCAGGGCGGTATGCACGCCAGCTGTCTGTAAACGCGACATCACTGCTGAGCAGAAATCTGCCTGTAACAGTGGTTCACCACCAGAGAAGGTCACCCCACCACCACTGCTCTGGTAAAAACTGAGATCTTTTAATAATTCAGTGGTCAAATCTTCCACGCTGATTTTTTTACCAAGCAGTTCCAGCGCACCACTGGGGCATTCCTTCACACAAAGACCACAGGCATCACACAGTTGGTGATTGAGAATGATCGCATTATCGGTTTCGCTCAGACATTCATGTGGGCAGACCTGGATACACAACCCACAATGGATGCAATTGGTTTCGATGCATTGCACCTGCACCTGCGATGAGAAGCTCTCAGGGTTATGACACCAGGTACAGCGCAGGGTACAGCCTTTCATGAAGACCGTCGTGCGGATGCCAGGTCCGTCCTCTGTGGAGAGGCGTTGCAGGTGCAGAATGGTTCCGACTTCAGCCATCTTACATCCTGTGGCTTTCGCGGGCGATGATCTCATCCTGCAATTCTTTACCAATACTGGTGAAGTAAGCGTTATAGCCTGTGACACGCACCAACAGGTGGCGGTAATTTTCGGGATGTTTCTGGGCTTCGCGCAGGATATCGGCGTTGATCATATTGATTTGCAGGGCAGTGCCACCGTTTTCGATATAGCCACGCAAGAAACCTTTGAATTTCTGCTTGTGTTCGGGATCGCGTACCAGCGAGGGGCTGAAGGACATGGTGTGGCTGCCACCATTGGGCAGAAGGTTGATGTAATCCTCCCAATCACCAGCTCCATCGGGTGCTTTGCCTCCCAGCACCTTGCCGACCGAATTGACATTGGCGGTGGGACCATTGATATCAGCACCATTGGAGGGACAGATGGCGTTACTGAGGAATTGGCCACGTGGTCTGCCGTCCGGGCTGGCGGGAAGCACAAAACTATCCGCCACCCAGTAGTTCCAGCTGAGCATCCCTGGGCGGAATTGGCGCTGGGTGCTGCGGGTTTTATGCTTCCAGGTTTCCTCGCTCCAAACTTGCATCACATGGTAAGCCAGTGCATCCGCCTGTTCATCATCGCGGCCGTATTTGGGAGCTTTGTGCTTGGCACGTGCCTGCAGCACTTCATGCCCGACCCAGTTATCACGCAATGCCTGTACGAGTTCTGTCATGTTGCAGATTTTCTCATCAAACACCAGGTACTTGACCGCCAGCAGCGAATCGACCGTGGTTGCGTAGGTGACAGCTTCAATGGTAACAAAGCCTAATTCAGCACCCCCCTGCGTGACATCCAGTCCTTTTTCAGCACAGCCTTTTACCAGGCAGGAGAGATACGGGGTGGGAGAGAATCGAGCGCGAAAAGCTTCACCTTGCTCGTAATTATCGACAATACGTTGGATGATGTTTTGGGTCTGGGCGACATAGGCATCCCAGAACTGCTCCCAGGTGGTAAATGTGGTCGGATCGCCGGTGTCTGCTCCCCAGCGCTGAGGTTTTTCGGTCTTACCACTCATCGGATCGGTGAAGGGCAGCAAGTCATATCCACCGCTAAGCGCCAGTTCGACAGCTTTTAGCAAATTCAGATTGGCATCCACCGTGCCGGAACGGTCATTACCAACCATAGTGTTCTCCAGGCAACCCACCGGGGCATATTCGTGCACGTTATCTTTGTTGATCAGATTCTCAACACCGGCCTTTCTGGCTTGCAGCAGCATGCCCGCCATGGAGCGCTCATCAAAATTCAGTAGGAAAGGAGCTCCCTGGCTGTCGGCGATCATCTGCACTACACGCTCCAGGAGTTCATCCGGCGATCCACGATGCAGGCGCACATTCGGTTTAGGCTCCAGAATCGGGCTCATCTCATCGATTACATCCAGAATAATGTGGGTCAGCTCATTGGTCATATCAGCACCATTGGCACCGATACCGGAGAGCGTCAGCAGCTGCCCATAACCGGCGGTGATACCCTGGTTTCCCCCGGTACGGATCATGCCATCGTAGGCAGTGTTGGTGTGCACCCAGAAGCATTTGAGGATATCCTTACCGAATTCGGGGTCCATTCCCGCTGCGATGGATTTTTGCCAGAAGGGATAAAGGAACTGGTCGATGCGACCAAAGGAGACGCCTGGACCCGGATAATTCTCATCCGACATCACCAGCATGTGAGTAAGCCACAAAGATTGGACTGCCTCCCAGAAAGTCTGTGGTGGATTCCAGGGCACTGAGGCTAAGTTTTCTGCCATTTTCATGAGTTCTTCTTTGCGAATCGGGTCTGTGGTTGATTCTGCCAGGGAGACACACAGGAGACGATATTTTTCCGCCAGGTCACGTGGCATTTGGGAAGCTATGATCATGGCACGCAGTTGGGCACCTTTACTGCCTTGCTGATCCATTTGGCTAAGAGCGTTGTATTTTTCGGTTAAGTCTGCGTGAATCCCAGACCAGCCAACTTCGAGAACACGGGCATACCCAGGGATCAGATGTCCGCTGGTAGGACCAACGTTGCCGTAGCCATGATTATGGAACCACAATAACGCCTGACGCACACCATCTTTCCCTTCGATCAATTGTAAATACTCTTTGGTCTGTTTTTCATCCAGACAGGCAGAGGTCATGATATTGAAACGTCCGCCAGCGATCAGATCTCCGGGCAGAATTTCCTGCGGCAGGTAGTTGACCATCACTTCCTTCACAAACCAGGCACGCCTTTCGGGCAGTGACCAGGACCAGAAGTCTTTATGCAGTTTCACTGGGTTGGCGGTTTGTTTGAATGCACTACGAAAGGTTCTCAGAAAACTGTATGTTTCCGGCACAATATGGAAACTAATCTCCTCATATTGGAAATCCCAGTCGGTACCGGTTGTCCAGGAAGTGTACTCGTTGTTCCAGCGACGTTTGACCCCCTGGAAATAATAGTCTCTTAACCATTGGATACGGGGTGATAAATTCCTGGTTTGCTTGATTTGAAAAGCAGTCGTGGTAGTCTCCATTTGAGCCTCCTAAATTAAATTGTTAATTAAAAGTTGAGAAGAATGAAAGTGGTCAGGAAAGGGGTAAGATTTGAAATAAATGTGTTTCACCATGCTTTAGCATTGCAGCCATAATTTCGCCAGTCTGTTCTGCGTTTTGCTCCGCAATTGCCTGATAGAGCGATTGGTGGAAGGTGATTAATTCTTCCGCTACTTTGCCATCGGGGAAGGCACGGTAGAAGGCACCTGCCAGATTGGTATGCACCTGTTTGAGTGAGTTGAGGATTAACGCATACATCAGGTTGCCAGAGGCAGCAGCAATGAGTTGGTGGAGATTGAAGTCGTACTCTACCAGGGCTGGGATATTGTTGGGTGAGATGGATTGGCGTTCTGTCAGCAGCGATTGAAATTCGATCAGATCGGCTTCTGTGCGGTTGAGGGCTGCCAGACGTGCGGTCTCGGTTTCGATATGTAAGCGCGCCTGGATCAAGCTGCTGAGCAGTTGCGGTTGGTAAACACCATCTTCATGCTGCATGAGCGTCATCAGCAGCGCCATCGAGCCATCGCGTTTGAAATCACAGACAAAGACACCATGCCGTGGTTGGATGCGCACCAAGCCCTTTGCATCCAATGCGACGATCGCCTGGTGTAAGACCGGTCGGCTGATCCCTAAGCGTACTGCCAAATCACGCTCGGAGGGCAGGCGTTCACCTGGGGCAAGTTCACCGGAGAGGATCAACCCTTCAATTTTGCGGATGCAAGCGTCTTTAAGGCTGATAGATTGAATAGGATCGATAGTTTGGATAGGAATCTCCTTAATGGCTGGTAAAACCACCAGCCATTAAAGAAAGTATACAGAAAATGAAAGTGTGAGTCAATTGGGATTTATCGCCAGTCATCGAATGCTTCCGGATTTAATACTTCAAATGGAAGTGTTACTTCATCACCAAAAGCTTCAACACCAGAGCAGGTCATCACTTTTCCATCAAAAAACTGACAGTCCCAATCAAGTTCATAAAATGTTACTTTACCGTTAGGACCTCCCTCAAAAGTTCCATAGAAATGAGTAGCTTCTGTTACCACATCATGATCACAACCATTTCCGAATAAATCGACCATGGAATACTCATCACCACCCTGAACACCAACATTCCAAAACTCAATCGTCAGTCTCAATATAATACCACCACATTCCCACATAGGTGGAGAAACAGCGGTCATAAATTGAGGTTCTAAGGTTGCTGGGGGTTGGTCTGCAGGTTCTGGTTCTTTTAATGGCTCTGGAGCAGGAGGAGGTGGCTCTTCCTGAACCTCTAAGTCTGGTGGTGGACAATTTCTGAGGTCGACCATATCTTTGGCAATCTCATCGGTATATTCATAGACCTGCGAAAGGGGTTGTGGTCCTTCTCCTTTCACCCAGCCACGCACATCCGAAAGGCTTTCATCGGAAATCGTAATTTTGTCACAGAAAAACTGGATCCCGTAAGCTTTGTTAAAATAGGGTTCAAACGTGTCGGAAACTTCCGTGTATCCACCGTGCCGGCAGTAGGCAGCATCCCAGGTACCACAACCAAGGCGAAGATTACAATCATCATAGCATTCATCGTGGGCGATGCAAGCTGGATGCACTCCACAAGTGTACGTGTGAATAATCGAACTCAATCCTGTATTGTTGCCAAGCTCATCCTTTTCACAGCGCTCTCTGCTTTCGTATTTACAATTTTTGGTGGTACAATCCGCGCCACAGGCACCACGGCAGGTTGCCTGGCAGGGGCCAAATTCATCGCGAATTGGTGCTGATCCATTGAGATTGAAAGAATATTGAATTGAGGTAAAAGGCTCACTTTCCACATTCATCAAGGGTTGTGGATTCAAACAGGCGAATTTACCCCCAGATTCTTGAGAGTAACTGGGGGCAATAGCACCTTCTTCATCAAATGGGAAATAACCTAAAACGACTGGGATAGGGTTGGAAGGCGAAAAGTAAATGATAGAGGAGTTTTTGGTGTTATTCTCAAGCGATTCATTGTCACGGAGTCCATAATCGCATTGTGAAAGATGCATGAGATCCATCGCTTTTGATGTTCGATCGGAAATGATATATTTTAATTGCATTTGCAGGGGAAATAACAGGGCTGCCAGTTGTTTATCGTCAATGACATCTTCGCCCTGACAAGCAGCATCGAGTGGAATCATGGTAATTCCAGGCGCTAATTGACTTACTAACAAGCTTTTCAGAGCTTGTTGGTCATCTGGGGATAATTCACCAAAGCCATCGAAATCTATTCCTTGCCAGTTCATAATAGCTTGGGTCTCATCCCGCATATCGACCACAACTTTATCAGCATTTGAGCTGGTATCCGTTTCAAATGTAGCGATGCCATCGGTAGTCACTGAGAAAAGTATGCGTTGATTGCCAGTGCGGTAATTACCGGAAACACTACCATCTTTTATGTTGAGGCTGATGGTGAGACCTTCTCCCTGGTTGATTGGCAAGTTGCAGGCTAAGGAAATAAGCGTGATGAGTGCAACTAATAGCAATATCAGAATGAAAGGCTTGATGATTGTCTTCATTTGGTAACCTCGGATAAGAAATATAATTCAGTTGAAATAAAACAGGGAAAGTTCTTGATTGGAACGCAGGATCTGGTGGATGATTTTTTCCCAAACGTTAAAAATATTGTAGCATATTGGTCAACCTTTTTTATAAAAAGTAAATTTGTCTAAACAAATTATGCTAAAATAAATTCAATATCTATAGGCTCTGAAATCCCTAAAGGCCTTCCACCATGACCAATATCCTCAATCCCTATATCGCTGGCGCACCGGTGGTCGAGACCAGTATGTTTTTTGGTCGCGAGGATATTTTTGGTTGGATTGAACGCAGTTTAACGGGGAAATTTGTCAATCATAGCGTCCATATTCATCAATCGCATTGAGCATCGCTTCAATATTCTCCACGCTGACATCACGTTCAATCACATGGGATGGCGCAATGATCAACCCGCCATCTGTACCCAGAGTCTGGATCACTTCACGGACATGTTGCCGAACATCCTCTGGAGATCCAAACGGCAGCACCGATTGCACACCAATCCCACCACAGAATACAAGTTGATCACCGTAGGTCTGCTTGATCCAGACATGATCCACGCACTCAGGTTGGACCGGATTAAGGATATCAATACCGGCTTCCAACAGATCGGGCACCAGTTTGTTGATCATGCCATCGGAATGGTATTGGATCAACACATTAGGATTTGCCTGTTTGGCTGCCTGAATCACACGGGTCAGGTAGGGTTTGAACCATTGACGGTACATTTTTGGGCTGATCATCAAACCGGTTTGCATGGCAACATCATCGCCCAGGAAGATGATATCAGCACCTGCCAGGGCAAAAGCTCTTGCAGCGGTTTCTCGGTAAGTGGTGATACGGTTGAGTAAATATTCGGCTTTTTCATCATTTTGATGGATATCTTCAAACAATTGGGTCATTCCACGTAGCTGCCAGGCGAGTTCGAAGATCGTCTCAGTGAGGTTGCAGGCGACTGCATAGCCTTGATGATGTCTGGTAGCAATTTGATCCGCCATACCTGCAAAGCGGTAGTCAGCATCCAGATCTGGCCAGGGATAATTGACAAATTCATCGAATGTCGTGGCGTGCTCGAGGGGGAAGAGATACTCGGCATACTGGTTATTTTGATCCCAGATGCGACCGCGTCCCCATTCGTCCCAGGTCACACCTGAACGGGAATAATAGCCGGAATAATCCTGGTTGAGCCGGGTGGGAGCAGCGTCAACAATTGCAACATCAGAGCGCATGGCTGTCAATAAATCCTGAGTACCATAATGCGTCATCATGAGATTGATCATATATTTTTCGAGGGGGATGTCTCGCGGAACACGGTCTGGGGTCTTGCGACTGGCAGCTGTGAGCACACGCTCACGTGAGGTCATTTCAGTTTTTGTCATTTATGTTTACCTTGTGAATAGATCAATGCTTATGCAATCTGGAACCGGGCACACCTGTGCACACAGACCACAGCCCACACAGCGCTGGAGGTCCACTTCCACTTTTCGATCAGACCCGAAGAGGATGGCAACATGACCGCCATCCGCACAGGCGACGTAGCAGAGTCCACAACCAATGCAAAGTTCGTGATTGATGTAAGAGATCACTTTGATGCCATGCGGGAGATAGTCGTGGTCGGTCAGTTTGGGTAAGGATAACCCGATGATCTGCTGCACCTGATCATAACCAGTCTGATCCAGCCAGTTAGAGAGCCCATTGGTCAGATCACGGATAATTCCATAGCCACGCTGCATGACAGCGGTACAGACCTGAACGGTGGTGGCTCCCAGCAGCATGAATTCGAGGGCATCCCGCCAGTTGTAGATGCCACCCACACCGGAGATGGGAATCGTTACCGATTCCGCTATATCTGCCACACAACGCAAGGCAATCGGTTTGATCGCTTTCCCTGTAAATCCACCGCGTGAGGAATAGCCCTGCACACTGGGCATTGGCGAGAGGGTTTCTAAATCCACACCAACTACTCCTTCCAGTGAGTCAATGGCGCAGATAGCACGTGCACCACCGCGTTCCACCGCCCTGGCAATACTGGTGATGTCAGTCACACCTGGGCTGATTTTGATATAGATGGGAATTTTCTGAACAGCTTCGATTGCCCAGCGAGTGACTTTTTCCGTCAGCCGGGGATCCTGGCTGACCATAAAGCCCTGTGCTTCTTCTCCTTCCAGCGTGGCGCCTTGTGGGCAGGAAATGCTGGCTTCGATCAGATCAGCACCAGCTTGTTCAGCGATGAGTACCAGCTCGTGCCAATCATCACGGGTATGTCCCATCAGGCTGGCAATGACACGTTGCTGCGGAAAGCGTTGTTTAAGCCAGATAATATCTTCTGCAATTTCATGAATGTAACGTTCGGATACGAGATCAATATTATGTAACCCGACCATATTCGGACCAGGATTGATCGAGGACATGATCGGGTAGGCTATTGAGACTTCCTCTGTTTCCAGGGTAGTGGTTTTTAATACAGCTCCTGCCCAACCTGAATCAAAACCCCGTGCAATCATTTCACGGTTGTCTGTGGAAGGGGCAGCTGCCAGGATAAAGGGGTTTATGAAAGGAACTCCACAAAAATCGATGGTGAGGTTAGCCATGTCGTCCTCCATTGGGATCTTGGTTTTGCAGGAATTGGGCGATTTCCCGTGCAGCTGCCATACCAGCACTCATACAGGCCACGATGGTAGAACCACCGCTGACGGCTTCTCCAGCAGCAAACAGGCCTGGTCTAGGTGTTTGAAAGGAACCTTCATTTACTGGAAGCAATGGTGCGTTCTTTTGCAAGCCCATAACTTCCTGGATACCTTCTTCCAGAGTCTGCCCAAGCGCGAAAATGAGTGCTTCGCAAGGCAGTGTGTAGACAGGTATTTCCGAATCATGCTCCAACCAGCGCCTGCCACCCAATGAGGCGGATACAAAGCGCATCTGACCAATTTTGACTGCCATCAATTGATCCTGGTGGATCACGATCTCATCGATCACACTCAGCCAGCGAAATTCTACCCCCAGACTGTAAGCCTCCAGATATTCACTCTCCCAAGCAGGCATTTCCTCCTTGGAACGACGATAGATTACCAGCACCTGTTCTGCACCCAACCGTTTAGCGACAATGGCTGCATCCAGAGCTACATTTCCACCACCCACTACCAGAACCCGATTACCTAGTTTTGGAGGTGCTCCATCCTTCAGTGCAGCAGAACGTGCCTGCTCGAGTATATCCAGTGCAGAGTAAACACCTATGGCATACAATCCAGCGTTATCAGGTTGATTTTGCCCTGCAAGCCCTACTCCAGCAAACACAGCATCATATTCGTTGAGTAAGTGGGTTATCTTTTTGGTATTAATTTTCTGATTGTAATGAAAATGAATCCCACAATTTTGTAATCGCATGAGATCGGTTTCCATGGTTTCAGCAGGCAGGCGGTGCGCTGGAATGACACGGGTTACCATGCCACCTGGCTGGGCATCTCGTTCGAAGATTTCTACCTGTACACCGAGACGATTGAGTTGTACCGCACATCCAATTCCAGCAGGACCTGCACCGATGATGGCTACCTTACTTTGAGATACTTGCCTGGATGGTTGTTCTTCCAGCGGATAAGAAGCAGTTATGAAAGCTTGCAAAGAACCGATGCGGATAGGAGTTTGTCCCAGTTGTGAAAGTACACAGGCACCCTCACACAATACGGAGGTTGGGCAGGAAGTACCACAGGTGCATCCCAGCGGGCAGCTTTCATATATTAATTCACTGGCACCTCGCAGGTTATCCTCGCGAAAACGGCGGATAAAGCCGGGAACATCCACCTTTGCCGGGCAGGCCTGGGTGCAGGGTGCCTGATAACAACTAAGGCAGCGTTGGGCTTCCACCAATGCCTGACTGAATCCAAAATTTGTTGTGTTTCTCAGCATAAAGTTTGACTCCTCAAGGTATGTATTCCGCTTACAGTGAGCGAGGAATTAAAGTTCCTTTGGGCTGATCTGATACCAGATGGTTGTCTTCAACAAGGACTTCACCACCCAATATGATCATTAATGGTCGCCCTGTGACAGGGATTCCTTCGTAAGCTAGGCAATCTGTGTTCATGTGTAAATCAGTAGCTCTGAGTGTCCATTGCTGATCAGGGTCGAAGATCACCAGGTCAGCATCACTTCCAATGGCAATGGTACCTTTACGTGGGAATAAACCAAAACTGCGGGCAGGTCCTTCAGCCCAGACATACGCAAATTGGGTCAGGGATAATTTTCCTTCATTTACACCATAATGGAAGAGAACTGGTAAACGCGTCTCAACCCCTGCCATTCCACCCGGGACCAGGGAGAAATCATTCCCGCCAGAAAATTTTTGCTCACGTGAATAAGGACAGTGGTCGGTAGCCACAGCACTGAGCGTGCCATCTTTAAGTCCCTGCCAGAGTGCGTCCTGGTCGAGTTTTGATTTTATCGAAGGCGCACAGATCAGGCCTGCAGCTTTTCCAATATCCCCATAATAATCCTGATCGGTAAATACCAGGTACTGTGGACAGGTTTCTGCAGTAAGAAGTTGCCCAGCTGCTCTGGCAGCACGAATCAGATCAACGGCTGCAGCACTACTGACGTGATGAATATGCAGCGGGACACCGATTTGTTTCTGGTAGATCAATAAACGCGCAACAGCTTCTTCCTCGCAGATGACAGGCCGGGCTTGTGGATAAAAGGACAAAGAACTGTTTCCTTTTTTTATTAATTCTGCTGTCAAATAGTCTGCCAGTGGTCCATTTTCCGCATGCACATTGACCATTCCGCCAGCAGTATGAACTGTTTTCAAGACCTGTAGTAGATCAGCATCTGGTAAACGGAATCCTTCATACGCCATAAAGACTTTAAAGCTTGGAAAACCTGCCTGTACCAACTTGGGGATTTCATTCAGTTTGCTAGGGACATCACCGCGAACATTAATGTGAAAACTGTAATCAACCCAGGCTTCTTGTTCGGCTTCTATCAATTTACGATTTAAAGAGGACTGTAAACTTTCTTCTTCGGAAGGTATGGCAAAGTCGATTACGCAGGTGACCCCGCCAAATACAGCTGCCCGGCTGCCACTGGCAAATGTATCCGTGGAGATAAATGAGCCTGTTGGCCAGGGCATGTGGGTGTGCACATCCACACCTCCGGGAAAGATCAGTTTTCCCTGTACATTAATTTTTTTAGCTTCTGCCACCTCCAGATCAGGTTGAATTTCAATAATCACTCCATTTTCAATCAGGATATCCGAAAAAGTTTCTGAATGACTGGTGACAATTTTTCCACCGTGAATGATTGTTTTAGTCATACATCTCCTTTCTGGCTTGAAGCGCAGCCAATATCTTCTTGGGTTTCGCAGGTAAATCATAAATGCGTACACCAACAGCATCATAAATGGCATTTACCAGCGCAGCTGCTGTTGGAAGGATGGAAGCCTCTGCCATTCCCTTAGCACCGAAGGGACCGTTCGGATCAGGATTTTCAACAATAATTGGGATGATCTTTGGACTATCCTGAATGGTGGTGAGATTACATTTTTGTAGAGTATCGGTTTTGATTATTCCATTTTCTATGATGAATTCTTCGCTCAATCCATACCCCATTCCCATAATCGCTCCCCCTTCAATCTGACCCCGGATGATCTTAGGATTAATTGCTTTACCAACATCATGCGCAGCAATGATCGTTTGAACGCTGACTTTACCAGTTTTTTCATCGACTTCAACAATCGCAACATGAGTACCATAACTATAAGTGAAATGAGTAGCACGTGAGTGGGATCGATCCGGTACACCGGGACTGACTTCTTCAGTAAAGGGGAGCGTCAAAGGAGCATGGTAAATACTTCGGGCGGAAAGATGCACGCCTAAACTTGAGAGTTCCATCTTTTCACCTGTTGGCTTAATGACAACCATCCCTTGTTCTATATCGATCTGATCTGTTGGCAGGTTTAGTTCCTCGGATATCAATTCCAGGATCTTTGTTTTTAACTCACGCGATGCAAGAACGACAGCATTACCTGTGAGGAAAGTTTGCCGTGAGGCAGTGGTGGGACCTGTTTCCGGAGAATCGGTTGTATCAGCATACAATACTTTTACTTGATTATAATTAGCACCTAATTCATGTCCTGCCAACTGTGCCATTGCAGAGAAAGCACCCTGCCCAAAATCGGTCATCCCCACGCGGATTAGGAATGTTCCATCTTCAATCAATTCAGCAATTGCACCTGCTGTTTCAGTAAACCCATGTCCAAAACCGATATTTTTCAGGCTGGATGCTACACCCACCCCAATTTTTTTCCCATTTTTATTGAGATTAATTTCTTGCAATGCCTCGCGGGCGGATTTGAGCGTTTCTTTAATACCGATACTGTCCTCTAAAATATGATCAGAAGGCAATGCCAGTCCCACATCTAAGGCGTTCAGCAAGCGAATATCAAATGGATCGATATTCAATTTTCGGGCAACCTCATCCACCAATTGCTCAATCGCAAAGGCAACCTGGGGAACACCAAACCCACGCATAGCTCCTGCCTGTATATTGTTGGTGTACCAGGCAGTAACATTCAGATCTACATCCGGGATGAAATATGGACCAGCTCCAAAGGTGAGCATGTTTTCTATGATGTCAGGACCCAATGATGCGTAGGCTCCTGTGTCTGCATGGATATCAGCCTGAATTGCCAGAAATTTGCCGGTTGGATCAGCTGCTAATTTGTAGTACATCCAGGTGGCATGCCGTTTTGGGTGAGCACGGAAAGATTCTTCTCTCGACAGCGTGATTTTGACTGCACGTCCTGTTTTTAACGCACCCAAAACAAGTACTACATGCAGACAAATATCCTCGCGACCACCGAAAGCACCACCCATGGGCACCTGACGGACACGGACAGTTTCCAATGGCAAGTCAAGCGCTTCAGCGATTTGTGTTCGATCGTCGAATGGACATTGTGTACCCAATTCCAAAATGATGCCACCTTTACCATCGGGGTAAGCGATACCGGATTCAGGTTCCAGGAAAGCATGGTCCACAAAAGGAGTGGTGAAGTCTCCCTCAACCACAACTGCTGCGTCTTGAAAAGCTGCATCCACATTCCCGCGTTTTAGAAAGGATTTGTGGCAAATATTACCGGACGGATGAATGAGAGGAGCATCCGATTGCATGGCATCCTGGGGCGAAAATACGCCAGGCAGCGGTTCATAATCGACACGCAGCGCATTCAATGCTTGTTTAGCGATATCTTCGGTGTCTGCAAATACAACTGCTACTATATCACCCACAGAACGAACATGTTCTTCTGCAATAGCTGGTTGATCGCGACGAAGCATGCCAACCAGATTGGTTCCCGGCACATCCTTACCGGTTAACACCAGTTGCACACCAGATATTTGCATTACTTCCGAAACATTGATGTTCAGAATCCGAGCTGAAGGCAGATCAGAGAATTTTATTTTGCCATATAAAAGTTTTTCTTTTTTACGATCATCAGCGTAGCTTAGCTTACCAGTGACACCATCAAAAGCATGTTTATCAGGATTCTCCACGCCCATTAAGCCACTCTGAGAATCTGGCTGATTTATTAACTCAATTGGAATATTTTGAGTCCCTTTCTGTAAAATTTTTCCTGCATTTTGAACTGCCCGAATGATGCTGGAATAACCCGTACATCGACAAAGGTTGTTACGCAAGGCATGTCTGATTTCTTGTTCGCTTGGTTTAGAATTTTGATCAAGAAGGGCTTTGGCAGCCAGCAACATTCCGGATGTGCAAAAACCACATTGCACTGCATTTTCTGTGATAAATGTGTACTGGAGAGGATGCAGTCCTTCAGCCGGGGTTAGATTCTCAATGGTCTCAATTACACATCCATTGACTCTTTTCATCAATACCAGGCAGCTGCGCTCAGCTTTACCATTGATGACCACGGTGCAGGTGCCACAGTGACCGGTAGCACAACCATTTTTCACACTTACCAATCCCAGATCATTTCGTAAGAATTCCATCAGTTTCTGGTTGGAAGGTACGTTAGCTTGAATGGATTGACCATTTACGAAGAATTGAACTTGGATAAAATCAGACATAAAATTTCCTTTAAACTAAGGGATACGAGGCAATTACTTTTGCTTAGTATTGGCTCAGAATTGAAATCAGTTTGGTGAAAAGGGTAATCCTTCTGGAAAACCAACCAAATTTGGGTTGATTCACAATTAGATTACAGGAATTTTACTATTATACATAAATCCCTGATTGTTTTGACAATTTTTTCCAAAAAAATAATTTAGAACGGGAATTACCTGATTTATCACAACTTAAAGAAATCCAATTGAAGTTGGACTGATTGAAGTTATTGATATAATTAAATAATTCCGTCATATTGGTAAAATTAAATATGGTTTATTTACGTTTACATTTATCGGTAGCAGCAAAGAAAATTATTTGATTAACAATATCACTGGTGAAATGATGGTGAATGTCATTAGTATCTGCTTGAAGACAATTAAATTATGATGATGTTTGATATATACATCAATAAATTCTCTTTATTCTTGGATAAAGTAACCTAAATCTCAGAAGCAAAGGTGATATAGGTGGAAAACAATTTAGATAAAGATTTGAATGAACTTAATACTGTTGAAGCATTAAAACAATCTGAAGAGAGATATCGTTTGTTATTTTCTGAAATGGTGGAAGGCTTTGCTCTCCATGAAATTGTCGTGGATGATCAGGGTAAACCAATCGATTATATTTTCCTGGATATCAATCCAGCCTTCGAAAAATTGACAGGCCTCAAACATAAACAAGTGGTTGGAAAGCGAATACGTGAGGTCTTGCCTAATATTGAAGCTTATTGGATTGAAATATACGGGAAGGTAGCCTTAACACGCCAGGATGTTCTTTTTGAGAATTTTTCTGAAGATCTAGGAAAATGGTATCAGGTACATGCTTTCAGTCCAAAACCAGGTCAATTTGCAGCTACTTTTCTGGACATTACAAAAAGAAAGAAAGTGGAAGAAGCTTTACGTGAGAGTGAACAGCGATTTCGACAAATGTTTTCCGATCATGACGCTGCTATGATGTTAGTTTCACCAGAAGACGGGCGGATTATCGACGCTAATCATGGTGCCAGTCGATTCTATGGGTATTCCATTGAAGAATTGCGATCGATGAAAGTCAACCAGATAAACCAGATTGCAGATGAAGAGTTAAGAAAAGCAATTAACAAGGCAGAAAATCATCTAAGAAATTATTTTATTTTTCCACACAAATTAGCCAGTGGAGAAATCCGCAATGTTGAAATTTATTCAACCTCGATTCAAATCGAAAAACAACCAGTTTTATTCTCTATTATCCACGATGTTACAGTGAGAATTGACGCTGAGAAAAAATTACAGGAACAACTTGAAGAATTGCAACGTTGGCATGATATTACTTTAGGCCGTGAGGAACGAATTTTGGAGTTAAAAAAGGAAGTGAATAAAATTTTGAAAGAGAATGGTCTTCCCATCAAATATGGCAGTACTGAAGACTAAGATTGGTAATGTTCTTGCAATCAGATAAAAACAAAGAATAATTGTAATGAATCATGTTGTTACGTTTAACGTGATTTGATAAAAAAACAATGTGATTAAACTTCTTTGTTAATGATGTCAAAAATCGAAGGTAAATATGTTTGAATCCATCTTCCAACAGTTAATTTATAATGCAGCTCTCCTTTTAATCACTGCTCTTTTATTTGATATTCTAAAGAATAAATTTAGGAGAAATTGGTTTGGATTCCAAAGGATACTGGTTGGACTGGTGCTTAGCATTATTGGGATCATGTTAATGTTGAATCCATGGACTTTCGCACCAGGAATTATATTTGATACCCGCTCGATTTTGTTGAGCATCTCTGGATTATTTTTTGGTCTGGTACCGACAATTATTGCAATGGTATGCACAACCGCATTCCGGTTATATCAAGGTGGTGCTGCAGCCTGGACTGGGGTGAGTGTAATTATGGCAACAGGTTCCATTGGCATTATCTGGCGATATCTACGCAATAAAAATATGAGTCAAATTTCTTTGATTGAACTTTATTTATTTGGGTTGATAAATCATGTTGTCATGTTGTTGTTGATGTTGACTCTTCCCATCGATACAGCTTTACGGGTTCTGGCTGAAATCAGTTTTCCGGTTTTATTTATTTATCCACTCGCAACAATGATTTTGGGGTATTTATTGGTTAATCGGGCAAATTGGGACAATGTGTATAAGACTCTTCAGGAAAGGGAAAAACAATTAAGTCTGGCGGTACATGCAGCAAATATTGGTTTTTACGAAACAGATCTGGGGACAGGAGCAGCTCATCACTCCACTGAATGGAAAAAACAATTGGGATACGAGGATGATGAAATCCGAGACAATAATATGGAATGGGAAAGCCGGCTTCATCCAGATGATAAGGTTTCTACGCTGGAAAAATTCAAAGCTGGCGTTGAAAGCGGTGAAAATCTTTATGAATATAATTTTCGATTGCGACATAAAGACGGATCTTATCGCTGGATACTCTCACGTGGAATGGTCCAAAGAGATCAATTTGGAAATGCCGTCAGCGTAGTTGGTTGTCATGTGGATGTTACTGAACAAAAAGAATTTGAACAGGCAGTTGTTGCCAATGAACAACGTTTTCGTGGGCTGGCTGATAGCAGTCAGGATGTCATTGTCCTTTTTAATTGCAACACAAAACCAGAATACATTAACCCGGCTGGGTTAAGATCTACTACCCTAAAAGAAACAAATAAAAATTTTGTCTCGGATAATGAAATCATCGCAGAACAAATCTTTGCAGACTTTAAGGAAGACCTGGAAGATATTTTAGCAGGTGGAAAAATATCTCAACGTTTGGTTTACCTAAAGGAAAATGGCAAATCTCTAGTTTATGACACCAGATTGTCTCCTGTCTTGAACGGATCAGGACAGGTTGAATGGGTATTGGGTGTATCGCGTGATATCACATCGATCCTTCTAATTGAGACAAAATTAAAAGAGACCGAAGAGAAATTCCGCAGAATATTTGAAACTTCCGGATTGGGGATATCGATAACCGATTTATCCGGTAATTTTTTGTCTGGGAATCCTGCTGTGTTGGAAATCTTAGGATATGACTATGATGAATATTGTCTTCTCAACGTCGCGGATGTCTCGCCTTCTGAGGATAAAGAGCTGAATCTTCAAATGTTGGAGGAATATAAAGCTGGTAAACGAGATTCATTTGAATTAGAAAAGAAGGTAATACGAAAGGATGGTCAGGTTCTTTGGGCTAAATTAATATCAACCCTGGTGAGTGATGAAAATGGCCGTCCTTTGTTTACGATAGGCATGATAGAAGACATTTCGGATCGAAAATTGGCCGAAGAAAAAGAAAAATCAATCCAGTTGGAACTGCAAAAATTACTGGATAATGCTGACCAATCACGTAGGGCATTGTTAAGTGTCATTGAAGATCAAAGAATTACGGAAGATGAACTTAAGCGATTGGCGAAGGATCTGCTGGTTGCTTATGATTCAACATTGCAGGGTTGGTCGAGTGCATTGGAATTAAGAGAACAGGAAACCGCCGGTCATAGCCGTAGGGTAGTTGCATTAACCCTGGAGATCGCTCGTTCTTTGGGCGTGGAGGTAGAAGATCTGGCACATATGGAACGTGGGGCATTGTTGCATGATATCGGAAAAATGGGAATTCCCGATAGCATTCTTTTAAAACCCGGACCACTTTCTGATGATGAATGGGTGGTCATGAAAAAACATCCCGTGTATGCATTTAACCTTTTATCGAAAATAGATTTTTTGAAACAGGCTATTGAGATTCCATATAGTCATCATGAACGCTGGGATGGCTCTGGATATCCACAGGGATTAGCCAGTGAAGAAATTCCATTGGCAGCCAGAATATTTGCTGTAGTGGATATCTGGGATGCGCTGGCGTCTGATCGTCCTTATCGCTCAGCCTGGCAGCGGGAAGACATTATCAACTATATCAAAGGAATTTCCGGAAAACATCTTGATCCAAAAATTGTTGAAGTATTTCTACAAATTATTGAAAACGGGTCCTCAGGTTAAGATGAAAAGGTGAGGTTATCGTTTATCAAAAAAATACTTATCATTTTTGTTAATTATGGAACCTGGCCGTTTGGAGAGGGTTCATGCCTGATTTAATGCATATAATAATAGGTGATAATTTATAAACAGGTGGCTCATGAAAGATACATTGATAATTTATGATTCTGTTTTTGGTAATACAGGAAAAATTGCCCAGGAAATGGCAAGAATTTTAGGTGAACACCAGGAAGTTGATTTGCGTCAGGTGGGGGAAGTATGGCCAGAACATCTTGATGGGATTAAAACACTGATTGTGGGATCACCTACCCGGCAATTCAAAGCTACCAGCGCATTGAATCAGTTTTTAAAACAAATTCCAGATGGTAGCTTACTGGGTATTGGGGTTGCTGCCTTTGATACAAGAATGACACCAGACGACGTTAGAAAAAATAGGTTTTTCGCTATTATGGTTAAGTTATTCGGTTATGCTGCGGAAAAAATTGCCAAACAATTGAAAAAACTGGGTGGAATTGAAATGATCCCTCCTCAAGGATTTTTAGTCAGTGCCATAGAGGGTCCGTTGGTGGATGGTGAATTGGAACGGGTGGCAGACTGGGTATTGCAAATTCTTAATAGACAAAAATGGTAATTAATTTTTGAAATCGAATGTTAGAATGGTTTGATTTTATTTCTTGTTCGTCATTCAGGATCAGAACATGATTGATCAGGTAGTATCCAAGGTTTGGTTTCTCTGAGTCTTGATTTTGTTGAGAGATAAAAGTGCGACCAGAAAGAGTAACATAGAAAGGAAAGCATTGTATTCAAAACCCCAGACAAACAAGTATGGGGCTGCCAGAGCACCCAGCATACGTCCAACCCCAACGGAAGCGAGGGTAGCACCTAACAGCGATGCGCGAGCAAAAGGCAACACTTCGGTTAAGAGTGGGGCATAAGCGATAAAGGGGATTTGAAAAGCGAGGTTAAAAAGGAATAGCCCCAGTTCTGCGCCCCATAATCCGAAACGTCCTATCCAAGGGATGACAATTGCGGTAAGTGCGCTGAAGACCAGACCAATCGCAACTGAGCGTTTGGCTCCTAATCTGGCAATCAACCAACTGACAACAACGACAGAAAGCAATTCTGCCAGGCCAATCACTGTTGAAGCAACGCCCAGTGCTTTAATCGATAGACCGTAAGTGTCCTCCATCCAGACACCAAAAACAAGGTTGACAATCTCATGGGCAGCACAAAAGAAAAGGATCATAAACAAACCGGCAACGGCGGTTGGAGAACTGATGACCTGGCGGATTCCATTTTGCAATTTCTCAGTTTGGCCACGCAACACTTTTTGACCGGGTGGTACCAACCATAATAAAAAAATAACGGATATTGCGCCTAAAATTCCCAAAACAGGAAAAGGCGATAACCAGCCAAAACGGCCAATCAGGAACCCGAGTAAAGGAACAGCAACAACAAAACTTAATGCCCAGCCGGTGCTTGTAATGACAATTGCCTGCCCCCGAATGGGGAGTGGGATTGTATCACTCTGGTAGGCCTGCATCGATGCAACGAAAACATGCATACCAATAAAGGTCAGACTGAGAGCAAGCACAAAGACAACATACGTTGGCCAAAATGTGACCACTGCGCACCCTGCTATGAAGAGCCCCATACCGGTTAACATGCCGCTACGGCGGCTGCGTTTATCAAAAATTGAGGTGATAAAAGGAACCAGAATGGCAGCAAAATTCCGGATGGTGACTGCCATGGAGATGGTGGTCAGATCAACTCCCAATCCACGCCCAAACACAGCCAGGAAAGGATAAACCATACGCATCATGGCATGAACAAGGATACGTATGGATGAAAACAGCAGTATTTCTAGATTGTAATGCTTGGGTTTGGTTATGATTGATGATTCTTCGATGAGTGACATCACTTGATTATAAATGAGAAGTTCGGGAGTGCGTAGATAAGATTAATTTATAGAATCAAAAAAAACCTGCATAGATGTATGCATGCAGGTTTTATTTTCTTCTATGACCTAGATTGCTTCGATCTGTAAAACCTCTTCAATGATCAGATTAATCAAGGTGTCAACCTGGACAGCAACAACAGGTGAAAGTTCAACACCCAATTCAAGCGAAGCCGGAGAAATTCCCAACACAACAACGTTCTGCGGATAAAGATCGCGTAATTTTGCTGTTGCCAATAAATCCGGAAGACCAATATCGTGAGGAGAAATTTTTAAGGAAAGATAAGCCGGGACTTGATCTCCGGAGAGTCGGATGATGGTACCTGGAGCAGCATTTTTGCGATTTACAGCATCAATGATGATCAGGTTGCTGACTCCCTCCAGATATTGAAGGAGATCAAGCCCACAGGTTCCACCATCAACCATCTGGATTTCATCTGGGATACGGTTGCTAGATTGCAGTCGTTCCAGAACATGGATGCTGAGTCCATCATCGCTGAGCAAGTAATTCCCTACGCCAAGAATGAGAGTTTTTTTCAAAGTCTAATCCATCACGATCACTTTGGTAATTTCATTGCCATCCGCGTCCAGAACGTGCACTGCACAAGCCATGCAGGGGTCAAAAGAGTGGATGGTTCGCAGAATTTCCACTGGCTGGCTTGGGTCTGCCACCGGTGTACCGATAAGCGCGGCTTCATAAGCACCCATCAATCCTTTTGCATCGCGTGGTGAACCATTCCAGGTGGAGGGTACAATCGCCTGGTAATTGGCAATTTTCCCATCTTTGATGTGTATCCAGTGACCTAAAGCGCCACGTGGTGCTTCTGTCCAACCCCATCCCATCGATTCTGCTGGCCAGGAGGATGGCTCCCAGTGATCCTGTTCGTGGATACGCAAATCTCCTTTACCAATATTTTCAGCCAATTCCATTGTCCAGGGTTGTAATTGTTCCGCCAACAAAACGGTTTCAACACAGCGTGCTGCTACCCGCCCAAGGGTGGAAAACAGAACTGTGGCAGGTGCGTTTAATTTTTCCAGAATGGAATCAATTAACTCCACAACCCGTTTTTGCCCGGAGGCATATCCAATCAACATTCTGGCTAATGGACCTACTTCCATGGATTTTTGATCATATCGTGGCGCTTTAAGCCAGGTATATTTTTTATCCGTATCCAGGAATTCATAGGGGGGATTTGGGCCGGTAAAGTTTACATTCGTCTCACCTATGGAAGGATGTAAGCCTTTGGACTCATCTTCATAGGAATACCAGGAATGCGTGACAAATTCATGTATTTTTTCTGGATCCAGTGGATGTACTTTACTGAGGTCTCGATCCAGAATCACACCACGCGGGAAGAACAGATGCTCTGGGTTATTGGGATCAGCATTATCAATCAAAGGAATATCTCCATAAGAGAGGAAATTTCCCAAACCTTCCCCAAGACCTGCCCAATCCAGATAGAAAGGTGCAATCGCCAGCACATCCGGTAAATAAACACGGTCAACGAAATCCTTTGCTTTGGCGAACAAACCTAAAAGTTGGGCGATTTTATCAGCATTAATTGCAGATTCACTATTGGGGTCTACCGGGATGGACATTCCACCGACCAGGTAGGTTTGAAGGTGTGGATTTTTTGCGCCCAGAATTGCATGCGCTTTAATAATCTCGCGCTGCCAATCAAGGGCTTCCAGGTAATGGGCAACCGCCATTAAATTGGCTTCTGGCGGTAGATTATATGCTGGATGTCCCCAGTAGGCGTTGGCAAAGATTCCGAGTTGTCCGCTGTTGACAAATTTTTGAACTCGTTCCTGTACGCCTCTGAAATAATTCTCACTGGAATTTGGCCAGGTGGAAATGGAGTGTGCCAGATCAGCAGTTGCTTTTGGATCAGCACTGAGCGCATTGACAATATCTACCCAATCAAGGGCGTGTAAATGATAAAAATGGATGACATGATCCTGGACAAATTGAATTGCATCAATCAGGTTGCGGATAATGCGTGCATTGGTGGGTACCTGAATTTTTAAGGCATCTTCTACAGCTCGCACGGAGCTGACTGCGTGTACAGTCGTTCAAACACCGCAAATACGCTGGGTGATTGTCCAGGCACCTCTCGGATCACGACCTTTCAGGATTGTTTCAATACCACGGAACATCGTGCTGCTACTCCAGGCATTGGTTACAACACCATCTTTTACTTCAACTTCTATTCTTAAATGTCCTTCAATGCGAGTGATTGGATCTATAACAATTTTTGCCATCATTATGACTCCTTATTTATTGGCGTTTTCTACAAATTGTTTATTGTGTTTTTCTCGGGGATTTGGATACATTGGTAAAAATCGGATTGCAGCATCGAACATGATGATTCCCAAACAAGTCAGGCCAATGGATACCGCGATTTCGGCTGCACTGGGAAAATAAAAATCTCCTTTCATAAATACCAGGGTCGAGTTGAATCGATTGAGGATTAAACCACCCATGGTGAGGAAGGCAGCCCAGATCAGACCACTTTTCGTATTGCGAATGCGGCGATCGGCAAACATCAAGGCGGGAAGTAGTGCGCCACCCATGATTTCAATCAGAAACATAAACGTTGGCCAGGGATCCTGGATCAGGTAGATGTATGTTCCAGAGACAATGACATCAACAAGCTTAACAATGATGTAAAGTCCTAGAACATACGGTATCCAGCTTGTAATTTTGGCAGCAATTCCCAGTTCGAAATTTTGTTGGTAGGTCCTGGCAGAATGATAACTTTCAAATACCGTCATGGCCATTCCGGCTGCGATGGCTGTAATGAAGAAATAGACCGGCAATAACGGAGAATACCAGAAGGGGTGGATGCGATACGGCAAGGCTGTTAACATGGTGCCCAAGGTGGATTGATGTAAGGTTGAGAGAGAGATTCCCAGAATGACCAGTGGGATTGTAATTCTGCGAATCAGTTTCAAGGGTGCTTTCCACCCCAACGCTTCAAACACAACCGGACTGAATTCCAATAACAGCACAGTTGTGTAGGCCATCACACACCAACCAATTTCAAAGAGAGGGGAGTGAATATTCCAGTAGATAATCAGATGCCAGATATTTTGTGGTAGCCCAAGGTCAGCTAGGAGGGTGAGGGCAGCCAGGATGTAACTGATAAATCCGGTGAGGATAGTGGGACGGACAATCGGATAGAGCTTTTTGATATTGAAGATATACACGATGGCTGCAACACTAAATGCACCAGCAGCCAGACCGATACCGCTCATCATATCAAAGCTGATCCAGATTCCCCATGGGCGATTATCACTCATGTTGGTTATTCGCAAGCCAACTATCCAACGATAAACTGCGATACTTAAACCAATCGCACCGGTTATCCAGATGAGGATCATTCCTGCACCAACCGGATATTTCCGTAATCTGATATTGTTTACACCGGTAGCCATATCATTCCTCCTTTGCTGTTTCGTTGCGGTGTGTCCAATAATAAATAGCGGACATTACCCCGGCCATCCCGAAAAATACAAATGGAACTGCTTTCATATAAGGCCAGGTGATATCCGGAATGGGTTTGGAATCCAATGTAGGGTAACCAAGTTTTTCATAGGATACGGGAGTAATGTATAGCATAGAAGTTCCACCGACTTCCTCCTCACCATAGACGTGGTTGAAATAATTATCTGGGTGTTCGTTGATGCGATAATGGGCAATTTCAAGCATCTCCCCACGGGTTCCAGAAATGAGAGCACCAGTAGGGCAGGCTGCGCTGCAGGCAGGTTGTTTCCCGGCGGTCTGAAGATCTGCACAAAAGTCGCATTTCTGAATGATCGGATTGATCTCTTCCCATTCATATTTTGGAATATCAAAAGGACAGGCAGTCATGCAATAGCGGCAACCGATACATTTATAGCTGTGATAGACCACTGGACCTTCCGGGGTTTTTTCCAATGCTGCTACCGGACATACCGAAGCACAGGCTGGTGCAATACAATGCATGCATTGCTTCTTCACGTAAGAAAATGTTTCATTTTCTTGATACAGTTTTATCAAAGTCCAGGTATCGCCATCCAGATCGGTAGGCATTTCGTACATTTGATTTTCATCAGTGACATAAGGCAGACCTGCCCGTTTTTTACAGGCAATCTGACAGGCGCGGCAGCCAACACATAAATTCGCATCATACAGCATGGCATGGGCATTCTCAGTATTATCCGTAATGGCTGCTGCTGAGACGTTTATGGACGGCAGGACAAGGCTACCCAATCCTGCACCAGCTATTTTTAGAAATTCTCTACGGTTTAAATCCATTTTTCATCTCCCCTTTAATGCTCGACCGGGGTTTCAGAATCTTCATCAATTTCTGGTTCTGTATGAGAAGACCTTTTTGTCAGGGCTGAATAGGCAAATGCACCGGCAGCCCCAGCAATTGCGCCTATAGCTGTTCCACTGATGGCAATACTGGCAGGTGAGATTTCGCGTACAGGTTTCTCTACCGAAGGGTACGTGGTTGGCGGTGTAACGCTATTAAGGGAAACTGGTTTGTATACCTCCCAATTCCAAAATCCTGGTTCCGAACAACCAATACAAGGATGACCGGATCCGATTGGCCAACTGACACCTTCATTAAAACGGATCGTTGGACAATTGTGGAATGTGGCTGGTCCTTTACATCCCATTTTGTAAAGACACCAACCTGCGCGATGTCCTTCATCACCCCATTGCATCACAAATTCTCCGGCATCAAAATGACCACGGCGTTCGCAATTGTCATGAATTCGGCGACCAAAGGCAAATAAGGGCCGATTTAGCTGATCCATTTCCGGAAGACTACCATATGTCAGAAAGTGTACGACAGTTGCGGTTAAATTTGCTGGGTTCATGGGGCAACCTGGAATATTAACCACGGGTTTATCCTTGATGATATTCCAGACGCCAACAGCTCCGGTAGGGTTAGGATTGGCTGCTGGAATGCCACCAAAGGTAGCACAATTACCAACTGCAATGATTGCCGCTGCATTACGTGCAGCTTCTTCCAGGATAAATCGGGATGATTTACCGGCAATACAACAATACTCCCCAACGCCAGCTGTCGAAATTGAACCCTCCACGATAAGGACGTAACCTCCGGCCGCAATGGCATCATCTTTCGATTTTTCTGCCTGGAATCCGGATGGGGCCATGATTGTCTCATGGTAATCGACAGACAGGACATCCAGTACCAATTCAGCAGCTGTAGGACTGGATGACCTTAAGAAGGCTTCACTACAACCAGCACAATCTTGTAGTTCCAGCCAGACGACGGGGAGACGATGTGGGGATTCGAGTGCCCTGGCAATTGCTAAACTCTCCTTGTGGGGCAGTGCTAATGCACCAGCCATCACACTGTAGAACTTTAGAAAATCTCGCCTTGACATTCCTTCCCTGGCTAAAATTTCTTGAATACTCTCTCCAAAACGCAGCATAATAGATCCTCTCTTTTTGGGTGAAGGTTAAATACAAACATTGCTTTTGTTTGTACAAAAGGATTTATTCATCTATGAGGCAGTATAGGTGGGGGGTACGTATTGTTTTTTTGTGTAATAACTGTGAGAAGATTACTTTTTCATAGTATCAAAAAAAATATGCTTTGTCAATAAATTTTGACAATTAATACCGAATTTACCTTATTTGTGAATTAATGTACATAAATTCGACGATATTGTGAAATATTCAACAGTTTTAAGAATTGAATTTTGGTAATTAACCGAAAATATCAGGTTTTGCTAATTGATTGATCCAATCGAAACCGAGATTTAGTAACCCACCAACTAAAGCGCATATGAAAATATCAACGTCAATGTCAATGACAACTTTATTAAGATAGGTTCTTGATAGGTTGTTTTTTTCCGTTTGAGTTTTCGTCAACAATTGCCAAAAAAAGATTAACGATTCTTGGATCGAAATGAGTTCCTTTATTACGGATCAGTTCTTCAATCGCATCATTATGGCTCATACTTTTTCGGTAAATTCTATCATCAGTCATTGCTACGTAGGCATCTACAACTGTGAGGATGCGGGAGCCAAGTGGAATTTGTTCATCTTTAAGCCCATCCGGGTAACCAGTACCATTGAATTTTTCATGATGGGCGCGAATAATTGGGCTGACCGGTGCCATTTTCGATATAGGAGCGAGGATTTTTGATCCGATTTCGGGATGTTCTCGCATCAATACCCATTCTTCTTCGGTCAGGCTGCCGGGTTTCCGTAAAATATGATCAGGAACACCGATTTTACCAATATCATGTAAACGGGCTGCCCAACGCATATTCTGGATGTTTTCATCTGAATATTCGAGTTGTTTACAAATTTGAACCACTAAATCTTCCATGCGGGCACTATGATCTTCGGTATAAGTATCTCGAGCTTCAACCGCATTTGCGAGGGCAATCACGGTTTCAAGCAGGCTTTCCTCTAATTGTTCATGCAGATAAGATCTCCGGAGTGCACTCCCAGCCTGATCTGCAATCAAACTGATCAATTGCAGTTTATTGGAATCAAATGGCTCGCGTTGGGTACGGCGTTCTTCTCCAAACAGGAGCATACCCAGAAATTCATCAACAACTTTTAGGGGATATATACAAACGCTGGTTGCCATTTCCAGAAATAAAGCCTGATTTAATTCTTCAGAAGAAAATCCAACATTTTTTTCCAATATGGTCCATTTTCCGGATTCTTGTGTTGATTTTAAAATTGCCTGCACAACCTCATTTTCGACCTTCCCAATGCTCATGTTTTGTTCAAGATCCCGAACCGCATGAGCAGCACGACAAACAAACTTACCGCTTTCATTTAATGTAAGAATACGGGTGTAGGTAACATTGGTGCTAATCGTTGCATATTGTGTGATGGAACGTAAAACCTGTTCAACATCATCAGTTGCTACCAATTGACGGGACATGTTATATAACATTGTTAACTCTGCCCGGCGATCCTGTTCGATTTTATAAAGACGGGCATTTTCGATAGCTACGGCTGTCTGGTTAGCAAGCGTGGTGAGGGTAAGCTGATCATCCTGGGAATATCCCTGTTCGGAGCGTTTGGGACCAATGACGAAGATACCAACCAATTCCGTTTTCACCAGCAGCGGGATAAAAAGTTCACCGTTAAGATTCTGGAGATCATCCCGTTCTTTGCGCCAAAGCGATCTGAAATAAGGCATTACATCCAGTTCGTTTTTCCGAAGAACTATTTTGTGACCTGTTAACCACAATGCAATCGGGTGATTTTCACTCATCCGAATTTTTATAAAAGGTTCCAGTCCAATTTGAGCCGAAAGGTAATAACCTACCCCTTTTCCTCGTTTGAGGAAGAATGCAGCGTTTTTAATATGCATTGTCTCAGTTAAATCTTTCAAGATCATATTGGTAACTTGATCCAGATCCAATACCAGCGCAGTTCGGCTGCTGAGACGTTCCAACATTAGACTTGAATCATACTTTTCCCGGAAAAACAGGCGATCAATGATCGATTGGGCTTTATCGCGAAATGGTTGAGCAACAAGAGCTGTTACAATCGCCACGAAGAGTGAAAATCCAAAAAGCTCAAATTCCGAAGACAAATGTATTAAGTTAATTGCAAAAGAAATAATCAAAAAATATAAGGTGCCTATGATGACGGTTGGTACTGAATAAAGGATACTTTTTCGAATGATGACTTTGATATCCAGTAATTGATGGCGCAGAATAGCATAAGAGATCAGGATTGCCGTGACTGAATTTCCAGCAATATCAATCGGATATTTTCCCAGAGGGGTAAAATTGATCAGAGAAATGATCAAAATAAAGGCGAAACCGAGAATCAGGTAACGCAAACGATTTCGAATATTGTCATCATCCGACTCTCTAAAGCGCTTGATCAATTGAAACAGGCTTAGGAGGTTTACAAAATATCCTGGACCAGCGATGACAAAAATTAATGGTCCAAATTCATACAAAACCTCCATATTTTCCATTACAGCGGATTTAACTGCTAATGGGGTGAACAACATCAAAATGAAACTGATCAACCCATAGATATAGACCCAATTGATCCATAGCCAGCGTTTGCCCGTTACAGAACGGACAAAACGGATTAATGTTACGGCTGACCCTACAGCTCCAAAACCCATCAAGCGGAACCAGAATGTTGGGTGGTCATCGATGCCTGCCAGAAGCAGGAAAGCGCTCAATGACCACAACATCATCATAGCAAGATAGCCTTTAAATGAATTACGTTCCTGGATTTGCGTTGACGATTTTGAAAACGTGGTTGCCAGGTAAAGACCGCCATATAAAAACAGGGCGATCAGTGGTATCAGTGAGATATAATTAAAAATCATTGTGTCATAGCCGACACCCCTAATTTAGTAAGCGTTTAATTACTTTTTCTGGTGCTTGCATGTGAGTCGGTTTTAGATGTGCAAGATCTGCGCCAGCTTTACGTTGCTCATCTATATATGTAGCGAAAGCCCCATCTTTTAAACGTGTGACCACAAAATTCTCCATGCCAAGCATTTTCTCAAAATCACCAAATTCATTATTCATTGCTCTGAAATTAACCCGTAATGACTCTTCGATTTCATCCATTGGGGTTGTAGCACCTTCCGGTAATTCAAGGTAGAGATGCAGGATCGGTTTGCCTTCCTTTTCTTCTTTTCTGGCAATCCAATCGATATATTTAATACCTGTTGCTTCAATTACCTGCCAAATAGCTTTTTCAGATAATCGGATTAATCCAGCCAGATCAATGATATCACCACAACGGGAATAAAAACGAATTTGTGGCAGATTAATATCGATTTCATCATCACGCATTGAAACCACCTCAATTAAATCACCGATGCGGTAACGGGTAAAAACACCACCTAAAAGATTTGTGAAGACCATCTCATATATACCAGGCACCAGGTCACGGAATAGCAGTGTTTTGGGGGTATAGGTTTTATCGATATTGCTTTTGATATGTTCATCATAAGGGATGAATTCATAAAAATTGCTGTCAGGCAGCAAGGTCATGCCTTTATAATTCCACGATTGGAAGGCGAAGATGCCGCCTTCCGTACAGGCATAGCCTTCTAATGGCTGTTTTCCCCAGTAATATTCGATTTTCTTGCGGAAAATGTCAGTGTCTGTACCGCCTGTCAGAACGCCTTTCATTTTCCAAATGTCTTTGGGTAACATACTTCGTTTCCCGACTTTAGCGTTAATCATGCCTTTGACGAGTCTGAACATTACATTTGGGCGTAACATGGCAGGAGAGAACTTGCCACTACCACCACCGGACTCAAAGCGTTCTCCAATTTTTGCCAGGATGCTGGCCAGACCATAAAAATAATCAAGTCCTGTAATCATACCCTGTTTGAAACCAGCGTTGATTCGTTCAGCAAATTCCATCGTCTCGCCTTCAGCGAGGGGAGGAACAAAGCGAAAACCGGATTGATCTTCAACAGATAAACTCAAATATCCGGACATGTAAGGTCTGGGAGCTGTCCCTAGTAAAAGGACGTTGTGAGGATCAATCATGACCTCACCTCTCTGTGTAGCAGCGGACATCAGAATGGCACTCAATGAGCCATTTCCCAGTTGGTCATACATTTGTTTGGTATAAGGAGCCCATTTCCAGGGATATTCTCCAGATCGACCGGATGTACGTGCCCAACCGTAGGGTTCAAAAGGTAAAACATCGGAATTTTGATCTTTAAGAAATGGATCATAGTCCATATATGTTGTGAGCGGAATCAGGTTACAAAATTCCTCAATGGTGGTTGGCATTGTTTCACCTAATAATGCTTTACCAATTACACTGTTTTTGAGATAATCGATTTGCTCAAATAATAAGCGTTCCTGAATTTCCATGAATTCATCAATATTTAAGTCAAGATGGCCACAATGTTTGGTCCAGATTTCTGCCTTTTTTCCCTGTTTCATTAGTTCTTTAGTAGTCGTCATTCGCTTTCTCCTTGGGTTTTTGAATTTTTTATTGCCTGGATCAATAACGGGTCTGGGACCCAAAATTTCTTTGATTTTAGAAGAGTAATTTCAATTTCTGAAAATCCACTGTCGGATAAGATTTTCTTCCAATCCTCTGCTGTGTACACATTGGATACGGCTGAAGCTTCTGCACTGGCTCGCTCTTTATTTTCGGTAAACAAAAAATAAAGATAGGCAAGAATTTTTATAAAGAAGTTTATGATTGGATTTCTCCATAATTTTGAACCACCAACATCTCCCAAAGAAAACCTTCCGCCATCCTTTAATATGCGGTAAATTTCTGAAGTCAATTGATCTACCTGCATATGATGGGTTGCTAGTCCACACAAGACCAGGTCAAAAGAGGAAGGTGAATAGGGCATATGCATGGCATCGCCTGTGGTTAGAAAAACCTTTTTGCCAAACAACCCGTTCCCCATATATTGTTTTCCATGCGATAACATTGCTTGGGTGATATCAACTCCAAAGATTTTACAATTCGGATTGGTTTGCATGACAGCACGAGGGATTACCCCTGTTCCAGTAGCAATATCCAACAACAATTCCCCATCATGTATAGGCGTATGCTCAATCAGAAATTGAATAAAACCCTGGTAACTCCATCCCCAGAATTTATGCAATTCATTATCGACTACTCTTTCGTAACGTGGAGCAAGCTCAGTAAATGCCTCGACGACAACTTCTTTTTCTTGCATAATGGATCTGCCTTGTTTGATTTTTTTGGACGTTTGGATTATTAAATTATACAAGGAAAATTTTTAACAAATGCAATTCATTCACAACTACTTTATTTCAGCAATTATCAATTTTTTTGATCGATAGCAATCTTATTAAAAAAAGACAGGCGGCTAAAGGAGCCTGTCTTTTCTTGGTTTTCTACAAAATCAGTCGATTGGTTTTTTAGGAACAACAAAATCACAACTTTGATCACCTGCCCCAATAGATGTGATTTGCCTGATCTGGAACTGATTACCATTCGAGATAAATGCCGTGGCTTCCTGCAAAAACCCAAGTGTAATGTGACAGTCAGGGGTTGAAGGATGGCGTCCCCAACATACGGGACAGCGTTTATTGATGTAGAGGTAATGATCTCCGTTATCTTTGATTGTAACAATCCGGTCGCTGGTTTCGGTATAATTTTTTGCAATCCATTTTAAGAAGAGAGGTAATTTAATAGATAAAGGAACCAGCTTGCCTGTAGCCTCTAACCCGGCACCGTAATGATCGATAAAGGATTGGATTCCATTACGGAAACCTGCTTTGCCAGCCCTAATTAAGAAAACTCTTGCACCGCGTGGTCCGTATGTATTAGCTACAGCGGCACAAATCGCTGAGTAGATGGAAAAATCAAATATGTTCTCCATATTGTCTGGGGGACAAATTTCTCGATAAGGTGGTAACCCACTTTGATTAAGAACTGCATTTAAACCATTTTCTCCCATTAAATCCTGAAGTGTCATTATCATGTAACGAGCAATTCGATTGGGAACATTGTATCCGCTTGGTTCTATTATCATGAAGTAAATCCTTTGAATGAAAATCCGGGTAATGAATTGGTCTTATTATAACCTTGAGCTTTATGGTGGAGAAATACCTTGCAATTTTGAAAACGAAATCCACTTTGAATAAATGAAAATTTAGCAAATTGTGAATTGTTTCTAGCCTGCATCAAATTATCGAAATGTAGTTCGTTTTTTAATTAAAGATCATAAAGATTAAACAGGATACAATCAAGGGGAAAGAAAATGATAAAAGCAGCATTTGTAATTTTTGAAATCATGACCATCAGCCTCTTTGTGGCTTGTTTTTGGCATGCCTTCAGGCAGAAAAATAACAAAGTACTTGAACTGGTTTTCGCTTTGGTATTTGGTGTCTTTTTGGAATGGATGACAATTCAACAATTGGCAGCCTATCATTATGGTGATTTTTTTCTGATGTTGGATGGTGCGCCGATCTGCATTGGATTGGGCTGGGCTGTGATCATTTATAGCGGGATGGAATTCGTGGAGCATTTGAATATGCCTGATTATGCCCGACCGCTCCTCGTAGGATTGCTGGCGTTAAACCTGGATCTGGCTATGGATGCAATCGCGATCCGTTTAGGCTTTTGGAACTGGGTAATTCCTTTGGATTGGCAGTGGTTTGGTGTACCCTGGGGGAATTTTTGGGCATGGTATATCGTGGTCGTCTCGTATAGCGGATTCCTTTACTGGTTCCGCCATAAGCAACACCAAAAGAAACGGAATTGGCTGGGTTGGACATACCCGTTATTCGCATTTCTTGCCTCCGTTGTTATTTTGGCGGTAACCAATAATATTTTTGCCAATGTTTTTGCCAAAACAGAACTGCTCAGTGCCATGAGTATGTTATTAATAATCCTGGCGGGGGCAGTGATTCTGTATATTGTCAAACCACAATTTAAAAGGATTGCATCCACGGACCTCGTGATACTATCGGTTCCATTAACCTTCCACCTGTTTTTTACGATCTTTGGGTTTGCCGGTGGCTATTACAAGCAAATTCCGATTCTGGGTGTTGTGGGACTCAGTATGTTTGCGCTTGGACTAGGAATGCACTTATGGCCCTGGTGGAGGAATAAATACTTTCCTAATAACTCTACGGAATAAACCAGCGTAGAATCGCCACTACCAGCATTCCAAGTATGACTGTCCCAAAAAGACTTTTCTTTTTCCAGGCAACCAGACCAGCCGGGATGGCAGCCCATAAATAAAGGTTACTTGTTGAAAAGTTTATTTGATCTCCTTCAATCAATAATGAAGGAAGAAGTAATGCAGCCAGAACCGCCACTGGTACATAACGCAGCCAGGCAATCAGGAATGCTGGTAGATGTTTATCTCGTAAGAACCAGGCAGGTATCAGACGTGGAATATAGGTTACCAACGCCATACCCACCAACGTAATCAGGACTGTTGATTCTGCCATGTGTCTACTCCTGCACCGATGGAAGCGGCGATGATCGTGGCGATGATGACATGCCATTGTGTGACACCAAATTGCCACAAGATTAATGAAAGGATTGCACTAAATACCGCAATAAGCAGATAGGTACGATTTTTAATTTGTAAAACCAGTAAGGCAATAAACATCGCAGGTAAAGCATAGTCCAGTGCAAAAGGACGGACATCCTGAATGAGATTGCCTGCCACAGCACCAAGGAAGCTTCCCAATATCCAGGCAGACTGGCAAATGATATTAATTGTTATGGTGGGTTTTGGTTGATTTTCGCCCCGGTCAAACCGCAGGCTATGAACACCAAAGCTCTCATCGGTTAATTCGAAACTAAACAATGCTACTTGCCTTTTCTTCCATTCACTTAAGTGCGGAGCCAAGGCCGCTGACATCAACAGATGGCGAAGATTAACGATGAAAGTTGTGGCAATGATGGAGAGGGGATGGATTGCCTGAGCAAACAGACTGACAGCAATCAGTTGTGATGAGCCAGCATAAACGATAATTGACATCAAAACTATCTGAAAAATAGATAAACCGGCGTTAATCGCCAATACACCATAGGCAAATCCGATGGGTAAATAACCTAATACAACAGGCATGGCGGTGGAAAGCGTGTGTCCCCAGGCAGGTTTGGGAAAACTTGATGTTTGAATTTCAGTCACAATGATACTTTCTTAATGATCTTTGAATACTAAAAACACGAATCATCATCAATCATTCAAAATCCTAAGCGCTACTTATGAGGCAGGATTATATCAATAAATTATGTAAAAAAAAACCGAATAGAAAAATGAGAACCTTGAGGATATCCAGGGCACAGGCAGCGAAATTCCTGTTTGTATATTGAAATTGACCAGATTGGAAAGTTTTATTCGAAATTTCGTTTGTTAAGTCAGATTTATTCGGATTTTAATTCTTGCAATGCAAGCAAAACCAGATCACGAGAACGACGTTTATCGGGTACATCCAATAGGGAGAAATAAATTGCCCGCAGGAAATTACGTACATTAATCAAGCGGAAGAAATCTGAAGGTTCTTGTCCATGAAAGTGAGGTTCGATCCTCAGTTTGTTAAGAGATGGCATAATATCATCTTCCAGAAGGGTTTCGCTAAGCAAAATCTCTGCAACCGGTGCAGCCAGTTGTTCCGGCTCATCTCCAGGAAATATAAAATCGGGTTGGAGAATTTTCTCACAGATGGCATTTAAAATCATAACAAGCTGCGATTTATTTATTTCCGGGAGCTTTATCAGTTCGTAGAAAATGTTGGCGGAATGAGAAATAGAACTCGCCCAGCCTGAATCAGGAACATAAGCACGGAAATCAACTTCCACTTTTAGAAGGCGCAAAGTTTTTACAAAAATTGTTTCGATTGTATTGAATGGAATAAAATTCTTTTCCCGGTGTGTAACGATAATTGCCCAAAGTTGCGATGCAGATGCAGAGCGGATGAAAACAGAATCGTCGTTTTCAAGACCTAATCCATTCAAAATGAATTCATCTTTGACCAGTTTATCAGCAATTTTGAAGATTTGTTCATGAGAATAAACCCCTTTATAAATCCAGTTTGCCATCACTGAAAAAATTAAATCGTCCCTTAATTCTGCATCAGTTGAACCTATGTGTTTGTAAAAGTAGGGGAGACACTCTGTAGGTGTCAGAGTGGTTGGTGGTTCAAATTGATTTTCTACGACTGATTTCAACAAATCCTTTAATAAATTCTCATTCATAAATTACCTCATTGATGATAAAGTTATAATGGTTAAATACTTTTTTTCAATATTAAGCTATGGAAATATCAGTAAACTGGATCATTAGCATCGGAAATGATGGTTCGGGAACAAATGCATCAATAATATTATAGAAGTATTATAAAACAAAGCATTTGAAAAAACATGTGCAATTTAAAAAACTTACTATAATTTGACTATGACTTCTGAAATTAATCATGTAATTTTTTGGTATCTCTTTGTTGTTGTAATAGGTTGGTTGGTATTTCCACTAACGTTTCAATTGTTCCGGCGATTACCGGATCGGGGAATTACCATTTCAAAAACATTTGGGGTTTTACTGGTTAGTTTTTTTCATTGGTTTTTGACCAGCCTGGGATTATCTTCCAATACCCTGGCTGGTATCTGGTTTGCGATATTTTTATCACTGGTTCTGGGTCTGTGGTCATTAAGTAAATATGGTTCATCGGAAATTCGCAAGTGGACCCACGATAAACTCGGCTTTATATTGGTTGTGGAGCTGGTGTTTCTGATTGCATTCGTTGGCATGATCTGGCTGCGTACTTACAATCCAGATATTCAGGGAACCGAGAAACCGATGGAGTTGATGTTCATCAATTCAATTCTCAACAGCCCGACCTTTCCACCCCATGATGCCTGGTTAACAGGTTATAGCATCAGCTACTATTATTTTGGCTATGTGATGGTGGCATTGCTGGCGATGATTACAGGAACTCCATCAGGGATTGCTTTCAATCTGGCGATTAGCTTGATTTTTGCTTTGGCTTTTACAGGTGCATTTGGAGTTTTATTGAACCTGATTGCAAAAATGCAGGATAGTGAATCGAATGATTTTCCTGACGTGTCCAAGTTTGTGCCGATATCATTGATAGCACCAATAATTTTGCTTTTAGTAGGAAATTTTTACGGGATTCTGGATGTATTGCACAAGCATCGTATTATTGCTGATTTGAATGTGCCTGCAGTTTGGTTTGAAACCGGAAAAATTGATGCAAATTCTCAAACGATTATCGAGCCCCGGGTTGTTTCGGGAAGAATCAACTTTTGGGAATGGATGGATTTGAAACAATTAGGACCTATTTCCCCGCAAGCTGTGCCTTTTCAAGGTATCCAGCAAGATAACTGGTTTTTTGCCTCACGTACCATTCATGATCGTAATCTGATGGGGTATGACCCTGAAGCAATCGATGAGTTTCCGGCATTTTCTTTCCTGCTGGCGGATTTACACCCACATGTTTTAGGTTTACCGTTTGTTCTGCTGGTGATTCTGTTGTGTTTTGAATGGTTGCTTGATTTGCGCGCTAGAAAAGAAGATGACGATCTGCCATCTATCTCCTGGGAGCGAATTGGATTCTCAGCAATCATTTTGGGTAGTTTGATTTTCATGAACACCTGGGATTTTCCATTTTATATGTTCTTATTTTTATTCTGCGGGACTTTGGCATATTTTTACTTGCGGGATGAAAGATGGAATTGGAAACCTTTTTTAATTTTTCTTCAACCGATGGGTTGGGTAATCCTGATCGGTGTATTGGCGTATTTGCCTTTCCTGGTTTCGCTGCAAACACAGGCGGGTGGGATCATTCCCAACGCAATCTATCCAACAAAATTCAGGCAGCTTTTCGTGATGTTTGGCCCTTTATTATTAGGAATTGTGCTGTTTCTGATAGCAGTTATCCGTCATAATAAAACAGCTATTGATTGCAAGGTTGCCTGGAAGGTAACGCTAGGGTTCTTTGTGTTTATGGTGATGGTGACATCAACACTGGTAGTATTGTTGCTGATGAAACCAGAGTTGTCCTGGTTGGTCAATGATGCTATCTCACCGTTCGCAATTAAAGATGCATTGGGTTGGTTATTGATCAGGAGATTGGTGGAGGGTGGCACATTATTGTTGGGACTTCTATTATTGGCAGGAGTCATAGCTGTTTTGTGGGGTTTACGACGACAGGGATCTGAAAGTGTCCTGTTTGTGGTTGCGATGATGCTGACAGGGGTATTGTTATTGTTAGGTCCAGAATTCGTTTACCTGCGGGATAATTTTGGTTGGCGGATGAATACATTATTCAAATTCTATTTTCAAATCTGGATCCTGTGGGCTCTATCAGCTGGTTTTGGATTCTGGTATCTTTTAAAACGAACAAAAGGTTGGGGAAGATCAATTGGGGTAATGATTTTGTCGGTAGGCTTTCTAATGGGAGCAATATACACGTTTGGAACAATTCAAACGACAACCAGCGCAATGAGACAATCTGTTATTTCTCTTGGAATCCGTCAGCCAACCCTGGATGGACTGGCTTATTACCAGCTGTATCATCCGGAGGACTGGTCATTAGTGGAATGGTTTAATATCAATGTCAATGAACCAGTTGTCGTGCTTGAAGGAACAAAAGGGGCATACTGGGTCGAAGGTCGATCATCGCGCATATCAATGATAACCGGACTGCCGACGGTCATGGGATGGGTGAATCATGAAGCACAATGGCGGGGGAAATATTTCTCCAATGTGGCAACCCGTGAAAATGATATCCGCACAATCTATATGGACAGGGATTGGTACATTACCGTGGAACTTCTAAATCAATATGATATCACCTATGTAGTCGTCAGCCCGTTGGAACGGGAATGGTACGGAGCTATTCAACAATCTAAATTTGATCAGAATATGCAAAGAGTCTTTGACCTGGGTGATTATGTAATTTACCAGCGATAAATATCAATCATAGGCGTAGAAGAAAACATCATTCAATTATCCAGGTCCATCATGGCGATACGTTTGAGACCATTTGGATCAAGAATTTCAATTCGGTGCGTATCACTGTCGATCATGTTTTGGTGCCGGAAGGTCTTCAGACAACGACTGAAGGCTTCCGGAACTGTAGACAGTCTGGATGCCAGATGGTAATTGGGATTTTCTTTGCGGTTTATTTTCAGCTGACCTTGATCACTGATTTCCAATAATAATTTTGCGGTTCGCGCCAGCAAAGGTCGAAAAGATAAATCCTGAAAAAGGGATATTAGTTTGCGATTCCGGCTGGCAAGCACGCGTAATAATCCCAAACCAATCCGGGGGTATTGGATGATCATTTCCTGTAGTTGCGTCGATCTAATTTGCCAGAGCATGGAGGCCTGGGTGGTGATGGCAGTGACCGGATTGGAGCCATTATCCAGCGCCGACACCTCGTTAAACATGATGACCGGATTGATAACTGAAAGAATGGAAATCTGTCCCTGAAGGCTGATTTTGCAGAGTTGCACCTGTCCGTTCAGCAGAACAAACATACCAGCACCTGGTTCATTCTCTGTAAAGACTACCTGATCTTTTTCATACGAAGTAATTTTTCCTGCAAGAATGATTCTTTCGACCTCATCCAGGGAAATATTGTTGAAATGTTCAATTTTTTGCAGTCGAAGGGCAAGAGTTCGAATATCCATAATTTACCATAAATGATTTGATGGTTGTTTAAAGTATATCAAAAGTTAACAATATTATCCGATTAAATAACGTAGAGGTAATGACTATTGAATGGCCCTGCCTAAATTCTTAGCATTACTAAATCATTTCATATCCCCTTGACAAATGAAATTATTTGTTATAACATTACATGTAATAAAATTACAATTAGCATGTAAGATAAAAATGAGGTAATTATGGAAGACAATCACGAAGAGTTAAACAAAAATGAAACACAAAATACTGAAAACCCGCAGCCTGGAACGAAATCTCATGAACCTGGAATTAAAAGTGCCTGGAAACAGGTAGAAAATATTGGACAGGCTTTGGGAGATGCGTTACAGGGACGTGGCAATGTTGTCATGGTGCGAGTGAATGACGAGGCATTGGGTTATCTGGATATGCTGGTAGAAGCTGATGTGGTTAAAAGCCGCTCGGAAGCAGCTGCCTGGTTAATCAATGAGGGGGTACAGGCAAACTTATCCTTATTTCAAAAAATCGGTGAGGTAACCAATCAAATCAGTGCACTAAGAGAAAAATTACGGGAAACAGTAAAGACCCAAAAACCTGAATAATTTTGGAATGATTCTTGAAAAAACCTTTCTTGACGGTTGATCTGAAAGGTTTTTTCATTTTAAAAACCAAATCCTGACACTTGTTTAAGGTTGTTATCAAGGATTTTATATAAATTGTACCTGTCATGAGACGAATGAATAACACTCCGAAAGGTTTTCTACTGATTATCATTTCTTGTCAGACATAAAGAATTAACACAAAATCCTAAAAGGATCTTAATAACTTCTAAACAAGTTTTGGGTATTCTTTAGTCATAAAAATTAGAAAAATCAGGAGGCAATATGTTTAAAAAAATATTTTTAGGATTAATGGTTGCAGGTCTACTGGTTGGTGGTGTGGTCACCTCTGTTTCAGCCTATGGACAGAATCCACCCATATGCCCAACAGAGCCGGTTGTTCTGGATTTGTTAGGCATGACGGCTGAAGAGTTACGCGATGAAATTAAATCAGGTAAGACAATTCAGGAACTCTTCGTAGAAAAAGGTCTTAATTATGAGACTTATTCCGAACAATGGTTAGCCGATCATGAAGCTTGCCTGGCAGAAGCAGTCGCAGCTGGCGAATTAACAGAAGATCAAGCAAAATTATTACAGGAACGTCTGGAAGAAAGAGTTGCTGATGGGTTCTTATTCAATCAATATCAGCGCTTTGGAAATGCTCTTGGTTCCTATATGCGTTTACGTGCCGAAAAAATGTGGGAAAGTGGTAATGGACTGATTGGACAGATTTTGGATAAATTGGAAATCACCATGGATGATTTGAAAGCAAGGATTTCCGGTGGAGAAACTTTAGAAGATATTGCGAATGAAGCAGGTATCGATCTGGATGCGATTCACGAAGAAAGAATCCAGGCACAATTAGAAAAAGTTGAACAGGCTCTGGCTGATGGCAAGATTACTGAAGCACAGGCTGATCGAATTCGTGAACGGCTTAATACGCAATTAGAAAATCCGATTCCCTGGAAAATGTTTGAGAGAATGCGTGACCGAATGGATAAACCATTTGATCGATCCCAGTTTGGTGGACGACCAGGTGGAATGGGACAATCACGCGGCAATAATGGTGGAAATTGGTAATCCAATAAATTTTACCAACAAAGAAAAATGATAATTTCAAACACTCGCCCTATTTTTTGGGGCGAGTGAAGATTAAATCAAAAATTTCTAATCAGATTGGACTATACTATACATGATGAAAGTATTGATTGTTGACGATGAGAAGCGTATTTTAGAAGGTGTCCGCAAGTATTTTGAGCAGGCTGGTTTTGAAGTACAGGCTGCTTATGATGGCCATAGCGCATTAAAAATAGCCCAGAATGACTCGCCTGATCTCATTGTCCTGGATTGGATGCTGCCTGGTATGAGCGGGATTGATGTCTGTCGCGAAATTCGCCGCGAGTCGAATGTACCAATTATTATGTTAACCGCCAGGGTGGAGGAGAGTGACAAGCTAATTGGATTGGAGTTAGGCGCAGACGATTATATGACCAAACCATTCAGTCCGCGCGAACTGGTGGCTCGTGCTCGGGCGGTATTACGCCGATCACAAATGGAACCTGTTCAGGCTCGCAGTGTATTTTCCTTTGGTAATGTAGTGCTGGATTCTGTCGCGCGAGAATGCAAAGTGAACGGAGAAGTGGTCTCATTAACTCCAACTGAATACGATTTTTTATATTACCTGGTTCGACATCCCAATCAGGTTTTCTCACGCTCAAAACTTCTGGAAGCAACCGATTTAGGTTCTTTTGAAGGTGTTGAACGAACAGTCGATGTTCATATTCACAACCTACGAAAGAAAATTGAAATTGATGCCACCAATCCCCAATACATCATCACAGTTTTTGGTGTGGGTTATCGTTTTGTAAATTCACCTGGAATTGAAGGATGAATCGAGTTTCCATTACCACAAGATTAATATTGAGTTTTTTGGCAATTATTATATTGTCGATTATTTTATTCATTGTGGTCACCAACCGCGTGGTTTACAACCGCTTCTCAGACCTGGTAGTTCGATCTGGTACTAATTTTACTCGTAGAGTAGTGCCGGTTCTTGAACAGTATTACCTTGCCAATGGAAGCTGGGACGGGGTGGAAAATATGGTCTTTGACACGTCTGGTAATCATGAATTTGGAATGGGAAGAAACAGGCCAGATAATGCGAATCAAGTCATGACGAGATTAATGATCACCGCTCAAGATGAACGCTTTTTGTTAATTGATGGGGATGAGATTATTTTTGATTCGAATCCGGACGGTATTCCAATCAATAATCCAGAAAATTTAACTAAGTTTGGGATTCCGATTTACGCAGATGGAGAGCTAGTGGGTACATTTTTGGTAGCTTCTACCATGGGTATTTTAAGTGAGACCCAAAATGTATTTTTAGCCAGAGTAAATCGCTCATTGATTTGGGTTGCTCTTATTGCAATCTTTTTGGTTCTGATCGTGGCTGTATGGCAATCCAGATCGATTGTGCAACCTTTGCGACAGATGGCTGAAGCAGCCATGCGCCTTGCAAAGGGGGATTATAACCAAAGGGTAGCTGTGCAAAGAAATGATGAACTAGGAGATATGGCCGTTGCCTTCAACCGGATGGCATCAGAATTGGCGCAACAGGCAGAATTACGCAGACAGTTGATGGCTGATGTGGCTCATGAATTACGCACTCCGTTGAGTGTTTTACGGATTGATCTGGAAAGTATGGAAGACGGCTTGATGGATGTGAATCCGGACAATGTACGCAGCTTGCAAAAAGAGGTGAGCTATCTGAGTAATCTGGTCGATGATTTACGGATGTTGTCTATGGCAGATGCTGGTGATCTTAAAATTGAAAAAAGCCAGGTTGAACTAAATTCACTGGTTCGTGAGATGGTTGAGCGACAACAGAATACTGCCCGGGAACGAAAAATCAAAATGACAACCAAATATTCTGAAAATGAAATCTTTGTGTTTGGCGACCCACAACGGTTGAGTCAGGTGATGGTGAATTTATTATCCAATGCCATTCAGCACACCCAACCGGAAAATGAAATAAACACAAGAATTGAATCGGATCATCAGATGGCTACTGTCTCAATAACAAATTATGGCACCTGGATTCCTCAAGAGGATCTGGAACGGATTTTTGACCGCTTGTACCGGTTGGAAAGATCCCGCAATCGAGACCAGGGTGGCAGTGGATTGGGACTATCCATCGCCCGAAGTTTAATTAGTGCACATGGGGGAAAAATCTGGGCAGAAAGCATTCAAGGCAAATCGACTACATTCAAGTTTACCTTACCCTTGAAAGTCTGAATCTTGTTTCTTTTCAATGATGAACGCTCTGGGTGTTTTTGACGGGCATCATTGCCAAAAACACTCATCAGACCTGATTATTTGATATTTTAAAAACTATCAAAAAGAATCAAAAAAGTTCACCTGATGTTCAATGAACTCTTTTGACATTCCCTGGAATCGTTTTAGAGGGCTATTTCTTAGGTCAGTAAGAATATTTGCGTTGACGTGTTTCCACAAAGGAGAAAATTACCAGCAGGATGGAACATGCCAGAGCGATAGCGAAGCTTTGCCATGCGAAATTAAAATTTATGCTTCCACCATAAAACAGAATATTGGCCAATATGCCACCCGTCAGAGCGCCAGCTACACCAGCGAACATTCGACCGGCACGAATAAGTTTACATCGCCGTTTGAAGAAAAAATTCGTCATCCAGCCCACACCAAAACCAATGATTATCCAGGAAAGTAGTCCCATTTTCTAATCCTATCGTTGTGAAGTAATTCAATTGTTTCATAAATTTGGATTGAAAGATTAAAAAGAGTTATTGATTTTGAAAGGATTGTTGAAAATGACCTTACAAGTGTCTGAATCTTAGGGTATCAATGTTACCTTGAACTATTCATTAAATGAATATAAAATAAATGAATAATAGAGCAATGAGGTGAATATGAAATTTAATTCCAAAATGATGGTGGTGTTTAGTTTTGTACTGGTTCTGATTTTGAGTGCCTGTACACCTGAGCAGAGTGTTTCAACTGAATCTTCATCCCTTGAGCCAGGTGAAGGTGAAATTACACCAAATTCAGAACCGACGATGACCTATGAGCCCAGTTCTACCATAGGGTTGGAATTTACAGATGCAACTGGAAAATTGGTTTCACTACCAGATTTCCCACAGCGTATTATTGTTGCTGGCCGGGCAACACCTTATGTGCTGGACACCCTGTATTTATTTCCTGAAGCAGCAAAAAAATTGGTGGCATTAGAAGTACGAGGCTTTGATACACAGGCATTTTTGGAACTCGTTGATCCTACTGTTCAGGTGAAAGAAATGTTGGATCGAGATGCTGGACCTGAACAAATCGCACCATACCAGCCCGATCTGGTGGTTGTAAAGAATATTTCATTAGGGCAGTTGGGAAGCGCATTGGAGGAGATCTCAATTCCGGTGATGGGGTTGAATTTGGAAACGCCTGCTTTTTTCTATGAGGATATACATGCTTTGGGATTAGCGTTAGATAGTGCAGAAAGAGCTGAAGAAATAATTGCCTATTATCAGAAAATTGAAACAGATATTTCGGAATTATTGGCTGATTTAACAGAAGCTCAACGCCCGTCTGTATTAGTATTGCAATATAGTGCGGATGGTGGAGAAATTTCTTTCAAAGTACCACCAGCCAGTTATTTACAGACGACGATGGTTCAAAATGCTGGTGGCAACCCGGTCTGGTTGAATGCAGATGGCGGAACCAACAGCTGGATACAGGTTGGTTTGGAGCAGATCGCTGTCTGGAACCCGGATATCATTTTTGTTGTGAACTATGAAGGTGATTCGGTCGAGACGGTTCAAGAATTGGTAGTAAGCCCAACCTGGCAAGGTCTGAAGGCAGTCGAGGATCAACAGGTGTTCGGTTTTCCCGCTGATTATGCCAGTTGGGATTTGATTGATCCACGCTGGATCCTTGGTCAACAATGGCTGGCTACCATGATTCAACCAGATCTTACTACCGGGATTAATCTTGAGACTCAGGTTATGAGTTTCTATCAGACATTATATGGTTTATCAGAGGCTCAAATTAATGAGTTTGTTTTTCCACGTCTGGATGAGATAAAATAGTACACATGAAACCAACCAGCGGCTTATGGGTAAAACAACACCAAAAAATCTTATTGTTGTTAATCCTACTGCTTGTAATCATCGTGTTATCAATTTTTATCGGCCGTTACCCCAAGCCTTTCTGGATGCCAATCCAGGTATTGATAGAGGATAGTATGGCGCAGCGCCTGGTTTGGCTGCTGCGCCTGCCGCGCATTATAACAGCGGCATTACTGGGAGCTACCCTGGCAGTATGCGGCACAGTTCTGCAAATGATTTTCCGTAACCCAATTGTTGAACCTGGATTTTTAGGTGTTTCCCAGGGTGCAGCCTTTGGTGCAGCAGTCGCTATTTTGTGGTTGGGTGGTGGCCGTCTGACGGTTGAGCTATCGGCATCTTTGTTTGCCTTGCTGGGATTGGCGGGATCCTTCATTCTGGCAAGAACGATTAAGTTTGGCGGATGGGTGTTACGCTTGATTCTCTCTGGAATCGTTGTCTCTGCCTTATTTTCATCTGGTCTGGGTGTTCTAAAATATCTTGCGGATCCATTGACACAGTTACAGGAGATTACTTTCTGGTTGCTGGGCGGTTTGTGGAGCGTGACCTGGAAAGATTTATTGTATGTTGCTCCGGTGGTGATGATTGGTTTATTAGTTGTGTATTTGATGCGTTGGCGCTTAAATGTGTTGGCATTAGGGCAGGATACAGCCTTTTCGTTAGGTGCTGAAACCAACCGGGAACGTCTGGTACTTTTGATTGCTGCGGTATCTGCCACAGCTGTTTTAACAGCTCTGAGTGGTATTGTTGGATGGATTGGCTTGATTGTGCCGCAAATTACACGCCAGTTGTTTGGGCCGAGTGGTCAATTTGCTGTACCCGGTTCTATGTTGATCGGGGCGATATTTGGGGTGGTGTGTGATAATTTGGCACGTACACTGCTGGCTGGAGAGATCCCGCTTGGAATTCTAACCTCATTGATTGGTGCATTACTGTTTGTGGTCATCATTAACCGCTCGAGGATAAAATTGCGATGAGCGGCCCGATGATCTCGCTTAAAAATATCCAGTTTCATTATGATCCTGGAAAAACGATTTTGAATGATCTTTCACTCTCTGTGGAAAAAGGCAGCATCACCGCAATCCTGGGTCCAAACGGTACAGGAAAAACGACCCTGTTACACACAATCCTGGGCTTGCTTGCACCACAATCCGGTGAGATCTGGGTTGCTGGTAAAAGCATTCGAGCCTATAAACGCTCAGAGCTTTCGCAGGTGATTGCGTTGGTACCCCAGTCTGAAGTTGTGCCTTTTAATTTCACTGTCATCGAGTATGTATTGTTGGGACGTACGCCACAATTAGGTTTTCTGGATATGCCCAGTGCGGCTGATGTTGATCTGGTACGTGGGACATTGAAACTCCTGGAGGTCAACCATCTCGAACATCGGGCAGTAACCGAGTTGAGTGGAGGTGAGCAACAGATGGTAGTATTGGCCAGAGCGCTGGTGCAGGAACCGCAGGTATTATTACTGGATGAACCCACCTCACATCTGGATTTAAGTAATAAAGGTCGCCTGTTGAAAATTTTACAGACACTGGCGCAACAAGGGGTTACGATTGTTTTCAGCACGCATGATCCTGATGCAGCTGCGATGATTGCTGATCATGTGATCCTGCTGAAAGCCGGAGCAGTTTTGGATGCTGGTTTGATTTTCCAGGTGTTGACCAGTGCAAAATTAACTGAGACCTATGGCACTGAAGTAAAAGTGGTGTCGATTGATGGCCGGTTGGTGACATTGTTGATCAATGGGCGTTTTAATGAGAAGGAAAAAGTGTCATGAGCCGTTATAAGGCGCAAGAATGGGATGATCGTTACCAATCCAGTGGTCATAATCTGGCAAGTCCAAGGGAATTTCTGGTGGAATCGTTACATCATTTACCCCAACATGGTTGGGGGTTGGATGTCGCCATGGGGGAAGGTCACAATGCAAACCTGTTGGCTGAACGGGGTTTAAAGGTTTTAGGGATCGATTTTTCGATGGTTGCACTAAGAAAGGCGCATCGAATATACCCTGAATTAAATCTGGCATTGGTAAATTTGCCTGCTGTGAAACTGACACCCCATCTTTTTGATGTCATTTTGAATTTCTGGTTTTTAGATCGGACAATGTTTCCGTTGTATCATCAACTACTTAAACCGGGAGGTTTCTTGATGATTGAAACTATGCGCTTTGACCCTGATCGGGATCAATCTCACTTGCGCTATGAATATTTAATTCAGTCGGGAGAATTACTACAATCCTTTTCCGGGTGGGATTTTTTAGTGTATGATGAAAATGTTCAGGCGACAGCAAAAGGAAAACAACAATTAGCAGTACGGATGTTAGCTCATAAACCGACGGATAGATAGCGTCAGAGGAAAAAAATCATGCGAGAAATTTTACAACCAATGCGGGAATGGTTTAATCAGGGAAAAGCTGTTGCATTGGCGACAGTGGTTGAGATTTACGGATCAGCTCCAAGAGGTTTGGGGGCAAAGATGGCAATCAACCATGAATCTATGATGACTGGATCGGTAAGTGGTGGCTGCGTGGAGGGGGCAGTGGTGGCGGAAGCCATGCAGGTGTTAAAAAGTGGAAAACCGAAATTATTACATTATGGTGTTACTCAGGATCAGGCGATCAGTGTTGGCCTCGCTTGTGGCGGAACCATTGAAATATGGGTAGAACCACTGTCAGAAGACGCTTTTTCCCGAATGGAAAAAGATTTATTGGAGGATCGCCTGGCAATGATTGTCACAGTTTTGACCGGATCTCAAGCAGGCGAGAAAATGTACGTCTATCCAGGGAAGAAAGTTGTGGGAGAGATTTCTAATCCAATATTACTTGCAAAGATCAAAGAAGCGGTCGACGAAGTTTTTAAAGAACAACACAGTCAACGCCAAACCATTCAAGTTCTGGATGAAGAATATGAAATCTTTTTCGATATAGTAGAACCTTCTCCGAAGTTGATTATTGTTGGAGCTGTGCACATTTCCATTCCACTGGTTCATTATGCGAAGATTCTTGGTTTTCATACGATTGTTATTGATCCGCGTAAAGCTTTTGGTAATCCTGAACGATTTCCGCATGTGGATGAACTTGTAAATCAATGGCCTCAGGAGTTCTTAGAGTCGTATTCCTGGGATCAGGGTACCTATTTAGTGGTGGTTTCGCATGATGATAAATTAGATGTTCCAGCGTTGGAGATAGCTTGTAAGAATGAATCTCGGTATATAGGTGCATTGGGATCCAGGAAGACCTTTGGTAACCATGTGCGTGACCTGAAGGATGCCGGAATTAATGATGAGCAGATTGCGCGAATCCATTCCCCTATCGGATTGGATATTTGCGCACGCGGACCGGAGGAAATCGCCCTGGCTATCATTACTGAAATGATTGCTGTGCGAAATGGATTAAAAATAAAGAAGTAGAACTTGTGTTCTTAGGAAATTTGTGCTATTATCATGCTGGTGAACCAGTATGATCAAAGAGATCCAAGCCAAATCCATCCTCTCGCATTCCAAAGCACCTGACCCCTGGTTTGGGATCCAATACACGATGAACCTGTATCGTGGTTGTCAGCATCAGTGTATCTATTGCGATTCGCGCAGTGATTGTTACCAGATCGAAAATTTTAACGATACCTTGGTGAAAGTGAATGCATTGGATTTGCTGAAGAAAGAATTACCAAGTAAGCGGATCAAAGGGACGATTGGTACCGGCTCGATGAATGACCCGTACGCACCAGTGGAAAAGCAATATCAATTGACCAGAGGTGCTTTAAATTTGTTCTTGCAGTACGGCTTCCCGGTGCATGTGCTTACCAAAAGCAAACTGGTCATGCGTGATGTGGATCTACTCAGTCAGATTGCACAAGATTCCCAGGCTCTGGTTTCCTTTACCATCACCACCTATGATGATGCGTTGGGTAAAAAGCTGGAACCAGGCGCAGCTTTGGTTTCGGAAAGATTGGCGGCCATGCAATTTTTAGCGAAACGTGGGATCAATGTAGGTGTGCTCTTGATGCCGGTGTTACCGTTTATTGAGGACAACTGGGAAAACATTCGTGGAATTGTGGAACAGGCGCATGCCCATGGCGCTGGATACATCCTGGCAGCCTTTGGCATGACACAGAGAAAAGGGCAACAGGAGCATTATCTCAGACAACTGGAGCGATTGTTCCCGGGAGTAAAGGAAAAACACCTACGGGCTTTTGGTAACCGCTATGTGCATATTCCGGTGAAATCGCACACCCATTCCGGAAACATGCCGCACACTTTCGGGAAAAAATACTGGTTGAAATAATTGTACATTAAGTGTGCGACATGGAACGGAATCCGCGTAATTTTCTTTGA